>RRZU011166586.1_pt1 | contig 93721 bp, 80 predicted proteins | sample 2165561 | NCBI WGS metagenome assembly RRZU01 (sample SAMN10456909, study PRJNA506462) | wastewater metagenome | isolation source: wastewater sludge | place: USA: Moscow, Idaho
AACCATATAGTCTTTCAAAGAAAGAATATCGGTTTTGCCTGTATAAACAAGCACGCCGCCACGGAATGATTCTGTCTTGATAACCAGGGAGTCCGCGCGTTTCCATTCAAGCTCCGGTGGGATAGCAATATCTTTGATGTCATCGGCAAAGCTGCTCACCTGAGGCAAGGCACCATCCAAACCGGATGGGTCTGCCGTATTCGCTGTCTTGCGGGAAGTGCAGCCTACAGAGCCAAGCAGAATGGCAATGAGCGCAAAAATCAGAATTCGTACTCGAAAATCTTTGTTCATACTCACTCCTTTTTCGTGAAATTTCGCTGACAAAAGTCTTGCCGTAATGGATTAAAACTATTTTGTTGCGCAACCAAAACCAGAAAGGTTAAAATTCAAGATTCGTCTTCAGTGGTGCAAGGCACAATGTATGCAATTGCCTCTGTTGCGGCTATGTCCCAACAGAAAGCAATTTTATTGTTTTCGAGTTGTAAGAAAATACCGACCCAATGTCAACAGTGTTTGCGACCTTTTACAAGAGATTATACTATTATCTCTTTACTGTTCCATCATTCTCTTGCTTGTGTACCCCGTCATGTCTAGCAAATTATTTCCCTGTGCAAATACTCCAGACGTTTTCCTTATAGACACACATTGCCACCTGGACATGCTTTCATACCCACAAGAGACGTCAAAAATCCTCTCCGAGGCAATGAAATGTGGAATTGGGCAGGTCGTGAGCATTGGCATTGACTATGCTTCTTCATGTATTGCGGCAAAGCTGGCCGCGGGCTACAATAATGTCTTTGCAACCATTGGCATTCATCCTCATGCAGCTGAATCGGCCACAGAACGCGAACTGCAAAAACTGGCCTCTTTGGCTAAGGATGCGACTCTTGGCAAAAAAGTGGTGGCCTTTGGAGAAATTGGCCTTGACTATGTCAAAAAATATGCCAGTAAAAACGCGCAGCAGGATGCCTTTGAAAGACAGCTAGATCTGGCAAAAAAGCTTGAGTTGCCAGTGATTATTCATGATCGAGATGCCCATGAGGACACTCTACGTCTACTTCGCTCCCACGGCCCTTTTCCCCGGGGTGGAGTAATGCACTGTTTTTCAGGTGACATCGCCTTTGCTGAGAAAATTATTGATCTTGGTTTTTTTCTTTCCATTCCCGGTGTTGTTACCTTTACGAAGGCAACAGTGCTGCAGGAGGTAGTTTGCACCATTGATCTTAAAAACCTGCTTTTGGAAACAGACAGTCCTTTTCTGGCCCCAAGCCCTTTTCGCGGCAGGCCCAATCAACCTGCTTACATGCTATATACGGCAAAAAAGGTTGCTGAGCTTAAAAAAATTTCCCTGCAAGAAGTCGCACAAAAAACCTCGGCCAATGCTGCTGCTCTTTTTCGCTTAGAATAAAAAAATGTCAATGAGTACCATCTGTCATAATTTAACGTTTCTATTAGAGAAAATAAGTCTTGCCGCAACACTGGCAGGAAGAGATCCCAAAAAGATTAAACTTGTGGCCGTCTCCAAAACAGTGGCAGCTCCTGCCATACTTGAGGCCATAGCTTGTGGTCAAGTTCTCTTCGGCGAAAACTATCTGCAAGAGGCCTCAGAGAAGATTCCCATATTACCGAGCCAGACTCAATGGCACTTTATTGGCCGCTTACAGAGTAATAAATGTCGGCAAGTGGTGGAGCTTTTTGATATGGTAGAGACCGTAGACAGACCAAAACTCGCCAACCGTTTGAACTTCCATGCAGGGGAAATGGGACACAAGTTAAAGGTGCTGGTACAGGTTAACATTGGCAGAGAGCCGCAAAAGGCCGGTGTCTTGCCGGAGAAGGCGGCAAGCCTGATATCTGAAATTGCTAATAAAGAGCACCTTGAATGCAGAGGTTTGATGGCCTTACCCCCTTTCTTTGATAACCCGGAAGCAAGCAGACCATATTTTAAATTGTTAAAGGAATTAGCTGATACCTGCGCACGACAAGGGCTTTTTCACGATAATGAACAAGTAGAACTCTCAATGGGCATGTCCGGCGACTACCTGGCAGCAATTGAAGAAGGAGCAACCATTGTCCGGATTGGCACCGCAATATTTGGGACAAGGCTTTAATAAGGAGAATTGCAATGAATATAGCTATTATAGGTACAGGATATGTTGGATTAGTGACTGGCACCTGCTTTGCCGAATTTGGTCATAATGTGACCTGCATTGATAAGGTAACGGAAAAAATTACCTCTCTTCTCATGGGAGAGATTCCAATTTATGAGCCGGGCCTTGATGTTATGGTGCAGAAAAATACTGCGGAGGGCCGCCTGCATTTTGCTACAGACATGGCTACGGCCATTCCAGCGGCAGATGCGGTTTTTCTTGCAGTCGGAACACCTAGTTCCCGTCGGGGAGATGGCTATGCCGATCTCACCTACATATATGCGGCAGCCAAGGAACTTGCCTCTCATCTACGCGACTATACGGTCGTTATTGATAAAAGCACTGTGCCGGTAGGCACAGCCAGACAAGTTGAACGCATTATCCGGGAAAGTAATCCGAATGCCCTTTTTGATATGGCCTCAAACCCTGAATTTTTGCGCGAAGGGGCGGCAATAAACGACTTTATGCGTCCCGATAGGGTTGTTATTGGTGTTGAATCAAAAAAAGCAGAGGCGATCCTTCGTGAAATTTACAAGCCTCTTTTTCTGCAAGATACCCCAATTGTCTGCACTACCATAGAAACTGCTGAGCTTGCCAAGTATGCGGCCAATGCCTTTCTCGCCGTTAAGATTAGCTATATCAACGAAATTGCAGGGATATGCGAGGCGGTTGGCGCAAATGTAATTGATCTGGCTAAGGCAATTGGCATGGATGGCCGCATTGGTAGTAAATTTTTACACCCTGGACCTGGCTACGGTGGCTCTTGTTTCCCAAAAGATACCCTGGCCCTGATGCGAATTGTTCAGGAATATGGTGAAAATGCCCATATTGTTGCAGCTGCAGTTGAGGTCAATGCGGCACAGAAAGCACGGATGGTACGCAAAATAAGGGAAATGCTCGATGGATCTGAGACAGGCAAAACTATTGCGGTGTTAGGGCTCACCTTTAAACCTGAGACGGATGACATGCGCGATGCGCCGGCCCTGACCATCTTGCCTGCCTTGTTGGAAAAAGGTGCCCATATCCGTGCCCACGATCCTAAGGGCATGACTGAGGCAAAAAAACACCTGCCCGAAGACATTACCTATGCTACCTCTGCCTATGAGGCTGCCAAAGATGCTGACTGTGTGGTTTTACTCACCGAATGGAACCAGTATCGCGCCCTGGATCTTGAAAAACTGCGCAACCTCATGCGTCACCCAGTATTTATTGATCTGCGCAATGTATATGATCCCGAAGTCATGAAACGTTCAGGATTTGCCTATACCGGTGTAGGCAGAAAATAAAAAAACGTTACTCTCTGGATCAGGCTGACCTGTTCCACAGAGTAACGTTAATTACACGCAATAATTACAGATTGTAATTTCCCGTTTACCGGGCATGGGGCTAAGTCGCTTCCCCCTATGTCTTCTATTTTCTTTTAGAAGCCCGCTTGGCTGCTTTCAGGGGATTAACACGTATGGTTGTTATTTTTACCTCTGGTTTGGCATGGGTAGCGAAATTACACATGCCAAGTCTCCACTTTGCTGCAGGATTGGCATAGGTATCGCAATATTTGTTGTTTTCTAAAGTAGCAATCCGTTCACATCCTTCGCATTGCTCAACAATTGGCTGAAAGGCCCCATCTTTAAACTTTGCCATCTGATCTGTTGCCATTTTTTCAACTCCCGAAAAAAATAATCTTTTTCTTGAATCAGGAAAATTTATCCCCTAAAATAGGATACAATTAAAATACGCTTACGTACATCTTTGTAACTCTGCTTTTTCTACTTGAGAAAAAGGGTAATTAAGATATATAAAAAACTCATTCCTGTCAACAGCTTCTCTATTACTATCTAGGAGATTTACATGCCCATATATATATGGAAAGGAAAAAACATCCACGGGGAAAAACGAAAAGGCCAGTTGGAGGCTGTTGATGAGGCAGGTGTACGGTCACATCTCAAAAGATTGCGCATAGAAGAAACTTCTATTAAAGAAAAGCCAAAGGATCTTTTAGAAAATATTGCCTTTTTCAACAAGATCACTGGCAAAGATGTCGTTATCTTTACCCGGCAGCTTTCCACCATGATCGATGCGGGACTTCCTCTGGTGCAGTGCCTGCAGATCCTTGCCAGACAGCAAGATAACGCCGCCTTCAAAAAAGTTTTACTTGGTATACAAGGCGACGTGGAAACTGGTACTACACTGGCCGACTCCATGCGAAAACACCAGAGAGTATTCGACAATCTTTACTGCAACATGATTGAGGCGGGTGAGCTTGGTGGTATTTTAGATACCATCCTCTCCCGTTTGGCCACGTTTAAGGAAAAGGCCATGGCCCTGCAAAAACGCATCAAAGGTGCCATGACCTACCCAGCAATCTGTCTTGCCATTGCCTTGCTCGTTCTTACCGTAATTTTAATCTTTGTTGTCCCGGTTTTTGATAAAATGTTCAAAGACTTTGGCTCTACGCTTCCTACGGCCACTCAATTAGTTGTCGACATGAGCCGCTTTGTTCAATCAAAGATTATTTTTATTCTTATTTTTATTGGAATACTCATTTGGCTTGTTAAAAGAATATACAATACTGAACAAGGCCGCTATCGTATAGATCACATGCTCCTGTGGGCACCGATTGTTGGCCCCCTTTTGCGTAAAGTGGCTGTTTCAAAATTCACCCGGACCTTAAGCACACTCCTGCAAAGTGGTGTGCCCATTCTCGATGCCTTAAACGTTGTTGCCCGCACAGCTGGCAACAAAGTTATTGAACGTGCTATATTGCGAGTCTCCGCCAGCATTGCAGAAGGTCGCCCTATCGCTGAGCCCCTGGAAGAGTCAGGAGTCTTTCCACCTATGGTTGTGCAGATGATCAATGTCGGTGAATCAGTTGGTGCCTTAGACACCATGCTAGAAAAAGTAGCAGATTTTTACGATGAAGAAGTTGACCAGGCTGTGGATAACCTGACGGCCATGATTGAACCTTTCATGATGGTTTTTCTTGGCGGTATGATCGGTGGCCTGGTTATTGCCATGTACCTGCCAATATTCAACATTGCAAGTGTAATTCAGTAATCATATTTTCGACAAACGGAGCCCTTGTATGAGTGAAATATATGCAGTTAATGCTCGGGAAATTTTAGATTCTCGTGGAAACCCTACTGTTGAAGCCGAAGTCTACCTGGAAAATGGAGCTGTGGGCAGGGCATCTGTCCCATCAGGCGCATCAACCGGCAGTCGTGAAGCCTTGGAATTGCGCGACTTAGATACGACACGTTTTGGCGGTAAAGGTGTGCAAAAAGCCGTTGCCAATATTATTGAAGAAATAGGCCCAGCACTATTGGGCATTGAGTCAACGGAACAAACGCTTATTGATAAGCTGATGGTTGACTTGGATGGCACAGAAAACAAAGAAAAACTCGGGGCTAATGCCATCTTAGGGGTTTCCATGGCCGTCGCCAGGGCCACTGCTGCCGAGTTAGAACTCCCTCTCTACAGATACCTGGGCGGTGTCAATGCCAAGGTCTTGCCGGTTCCCATGATGAATATTTTAAATGGCGGGGCCCATGCCGACAACAATGTCGATATTCAGGAGTTTATGATTCTGCCTGCAGGCGCGTCAACCTTTAAAGAGGCTTTGCGGATGGGGGCTGAGACATTTCACTGTTTGAAAACTGTGCTCAAGAAAAAAGGACTTGCCACGGCTGGTGGTGATGAAGGCGGATTTGCACCAAATCTTCGCTCCAATGAGGAAGCCATGGAGGCCATCCTTGAAGGCATTACCCTGGCTGGTTATGCTCCCGGGAAAGATATATTTATCGGTATCGATGCCGCATCCAGTGAATTTTACTCAGCGCAAGATAAATGCTATATACTGCAGGCGGAAAAACAGCCAAAGAAGACGTCTCAAGAACTGATCGCCTTTTACGCCGACTGGGTGAAGAAATATCCTCTTATTAGTATCGAAGATGGCTTGGATGAGAGCGATTGGATCGGGTGGAAAGAATTGACAAAAAACTTGGGTGACAAAATACAACTTGTGGGTGATGATGTTTTCGTGACCAACACTCGCATTCTGCAAGAGGGAATTAAACAGGGGGTAGCCAATTCGATCTTGATTAAACTCAACCAGATTGGCTCGGTTACTGAGACCATAGATGCCGTTGACATGGCGCATCGAGCATCCTATACCGCAGTTATTTCGCATCGTTCTGGAGAAACCGAAGACAGTACCATAGCTGACCTTGCTGTGGCATTAAACAGTGGTCAAATAAAAACAGGGGCGCCTTCACGCAGTGATAGGGTTGCGAAATACAACCAGCTCCTGCGCATTGAAGAAGAATTGGGGCCGGCAGCGCAATTCGCAGGCTATTCTGCCTTCCGCTTTCTCGGCTAACAAACTCTAAATAACTCTGTACAGACAATAAAAAAAATCTGTTTTAATATTAATATGTTGTTTCTATGATTTGGAGGCTTAAGACCCGTGCCAACTTTAACAAAAGCTGAATTAGTACAGAAGATTTACAATTCCCATCCAAGCTTCACCAAAACTCAAGCTGGTGAAATTGTTGAAAATTTCTTGGTGCTAGCAAAAGAGGCCCTGATTGAAGGCAACGGACTTTTACTCAGTGGCTTTGGTAAATTCAATGTGAAGAAAAAAAACCCAAGAAGGGGGCGCAATCCTCAAACGGGTTCTTCCCTAATTTTGGATGCGCGCCGAGTAGTGACCTTCAAACCCTCTGGTATTCTCAGAGAAATGGTCAATAAGGATGAATAAATTGATCTCTTGCTAACTGGAGAGATTGCATCTGCTCTATCAGTTTAAGTGCCATTTTACTGCATCATAATAAAAAAGGGTCTCAATAGAGACCCTTTTTTAGCGTTTGAGATTATTGTAATCTCTTTTGATGGATAGCAGCAGCAATAAATACTTATCATTATTTATATGACATGCCCATTACTTGGGCGGCTAATCTCATAAATAAAGGCACAACCCCTTTTCTTTATCAAACTCTAATCTAGCATGAATTGCGTTTAAAGCCAGCGCGTCTTCCTCTTTTATCAGTTCGACAATGTCGTCTACAGCTGTAAAATTGTGTATTTGAAAGGCTACTACTGTTTTTCCGTTTTGCCATGGGCAAAGTTCTATCCGGCCTTGGCCTGATACTGATGCCATATGAAGCAGTCGACTCAAGACCACCCACAGGGCATTTGCAAGGAGAAAGGGATGAATCCTTGCTATGACAGGCTCACCGGAAGCCATACTCACCTGGATATTCTGCATCATGGCGAGACGAACTGTCAAACTCACAGTGTTTTCGCAGATCTCACGAATATCAATAAGCCCGATCTCGTCGTACACCGTGTGTGCTAACATACTTAAACGCTTAACTATTTCATCTCCCCGTTGTACCTGCCCATGAATGTTTACTGCCAACCGCTGCAGGCGTTCCGGGTTAAGCGGTTTCCCCTTAGCGGCCAAGAGCAACAAGTCATCAAGAAGACCGGCATTTTCATTGACAATGGCCAACACATTCTTTAATTCATGGGAGGCAGAGGCTGTCATACGTGCAATAAAATCCACATAGGTACGAACAGCGCTATCGGTATTATTTCCCGATCTGTCACAGGTCATTTCTCTGCTATCTCCCTTAATTTTTCAATAAATTCATTTATCTGTACCGGTTTTATCAGGTAACTAGCACTCCCATTTTCTGCAGAACATGCATTAAAGTCTTCTTCAGAACCATGCCCAGTTAAAAAGATGTATCGCATGCCAGGATATTCCGCTTCGATAAGCCTTTTCAATTCCAGCCCGTTCATTTCGGCAAGGCGAACGTCCAAAACAACCACATCAACCTTTTGCTTTTGAAGCTCTGTGCGTGCCGTGGGATAGTCAACAGCCCAGGCCGCATCAATGCCCCGCATCTCCAGTCGTTCTGCCAAGGTAGACACTAATTCTTTTTCATCATCAACCAAGAGTACGTGCATCGGTATCTTCTCCTTTTTTTGCAAGGGGGCTCAGCGGTAAGATAATGGTAAAAGTGGTTCCTTCGCCGACTTTACTTTCAATATCAATTTCTCCGCCTAAATCTTGCACAAGCCCATAGGTAATAGATAACCCCAATCCGGTGCCCCCGCTGCCACTTTTTGTGGTAAAAAACGGTTCAAATATTTTTTCCAGGTTCTCCGGCGGAATCCCACAGCCCGTATCGCTCACTCTGGTTATAACTTGCTCGTGGTTTTCGCTTAAATAACTACAAATGACCAGTTTACCACCTCCTTCTTTCATCGCCGCAAAGGCGTTATTTATAAGGTTGATAAAAATTTGCTGCAGCTTGCCCCGATCACAAGAAAATTCAGTGACCTTAGGATCAATATCTACATCAATAGCTATCCCACGATAAACTGCCTCTTTTCTTTGAAACTCCAAGACGTCAGCCACAATTTTTTCAAGGCTGACCTGCTGGATGCTAGCCTGGCTGTTGCGAGCAAAGTTAAGCATCTGCCGGGTAATGGTAGCACACCTATCCACTGATTGGATAATTGCATCAATGAGCCTAAGCAGGCGTTCATCGCCAGCGTATTCCTTGCGAAAGGTAAACAAATCTTTGATTAGCCCGGCCTTTTCGTTAATAATGGCAAGCGGGTTGTTAATCTCGTGGGCCACCCCGGCGGACAGACGGCCAATCGAAGCCATTTTATTTGAATATTCTACCTGGTGCAAGGAGGCCAGTCGTCTTTGATCCGCCTGGTAAATACTGTTTACAAGATAAGTACAGATACCAAAAACGACCACTACAATTCCAAATACCGAGATGAGCAAAAAGAAAAACAACTGTGAAATGGTGTTTCGCCAGGAATCCAGCATGGCTTTTTTGTGTTTCACCACCATCAGGATAAAAGGCGTGCCTGTAATGTAGGCATAACCAATAATTAAAGTACGGCCGTTTTTGTCAACAATTTCCTGCACCTGCGTGTGTTCAGATGGAGGAGGGACAGACAAAGGCGACTTGCTTAACGCCTCCCCGTATAATTTGGATGGGGTTTGAACTATCCCGCTTTGGTTAATGAGGAAGGCATCTCCATCTCCTTCAATCTCTAGGTCAGCTAGGAATTTTGCCAGCGAATCAATACCCAATCTGGCCACCAACGTATAGGGGCCATTGATTGCGTCTTCGCCTAGTACAGCAAGCACCAGATGAGGAACATGCCGATATCCTAAAAACACGTCACTGACGGTATATGCTGGGTTCGTATCTCCACTTTGATCAAGCTCTCTTTTTTTGTCATAAAGAGTCTGATACCATGGTTGTGCAGTGTAATTCCTGCCCTGCACCTCATAGGGACCACTGTAATTAACCTGTATACCGTTTTTATCGATAAGCCCAAGATCGCTCCAGTCACCAACTCCCTTTCGCATATAGGCCAGGATCTGATTTAAGCGGTCTGCTTCTCGTAGCTGTGCAAAGGTGTTATCCCGCAGGATAAAATTTAAGGCCAGCCTGCGGGAATCCATATAGTAGATGAGGCTGCGACGGGCATTGGAAACTACCCTGGCTGTGCGCAAGAGGATCTCTGATTCAGTGGCACTTTTACTGATACGGTAATCAACAATGGCCAAGGCAAAGAACGGCAGCAGGGAGACCACCAAGGTGATGACAATGGATTTTCTCCACAAAGATCTGAAATCAAAGAGAGATTTATAAAGCCCTATTTGTTCGTGGAGATAGTGAAGAAATTCTGGCTTAAAACGCTCTAACCATTTCATTGTCATCTCCTCATCAATGAGGCTCACTGCTTTTTAATTGTTTACCCTAAAACAAAAGCAAAATAGCTTTTTCTCCCTGCGCCAGATTAAGAATGCGGCTCTATAATGCCTTAGTTCCCCTGCCCCTGGCGGCGCTCTATAACCCTATCATTTGCCTTCTTCATGGTCTCACTGAGGACTTCAATATCAACGGGTTTCTGTAGATAGGCAAAGGCCCCCAAGGCCATGCAGGCTTCACGATCACTTTCATTACCATGACCCGTTAAAATAATAACCTCAATGGACGGCCGAGTGGCCTTGACACGTTTAAGCACTTCCATCCCATCTATGCCAGGCATTTTCAGGTCAAGGAGCATAACTTCGGGCTCATCTTCCGCAAGCATTTCAAGCGCCGATTCTCCATCATACACAACCGCAGAACCAATATCCCTAAGGAGAAGGCGTTCGGACAGGGTTTGCACGAACTCCCGTTCATCATCCACAAGAAGTACCTTGGCAGGTGCCTGGAAGTCTACTTTACGGTAGATATCGGCCTGATAAAAATCTTTACCTATGCCAATGTCCACCTTATTAACACCTTCCACTTTGGCGACAATCTCTTCCAGTTCTTGCTTCAGGCGATTGAGCATAAGGACATTTTTTTCAATGGTCAGCTGGACAATGCCCTGCTGCACCTGCACCTGAATCTCATGCCCTTCCAGGGCAAGGGCCAATTCGACCCTCGCCTGCGTCAACAGATCTACGGCCTTTTGTCTTGAGACTTTCGTTGGCTGCAGGATCTTTGAGTCCAGTTGCTCAACCACCAGCTGCACCGTTTCCTCTACCCCGTTCTTGTCCATGGGTAGAACCATATCATAAAGGGATGGCGACCATGGGTCAGGGACACCGCGCTCCTCAAGCACCCAGGCAGCCTTTTCCGCATCATTTTTATGCAACATCTTTGCGGCATCCTTTTCCCCTGCCTCTGTAGCAAATTGTATCCTGGCACCGATATCGGCAACCAGGCAGAGTTTAAGGATATGGGCAATATTCACGGCAAGTAACTGGGAGGAATAACCAGCAATAATAATTCTATCTTCCTGGGCGAATTCCGCTGCGGCCAGAGTCAGGTAAGCCAGTGCCTTTTCCTTCTCGTGGGTAAAGGGATTAAAGAGCGAGGTTTTTGCGCTAAAGGCCTTTTGTAAGCGCTCAGCGCGCAAACCTGAGAGCTGCTCTGCCCGGGCAATGACCTCTGCATCCCGCACCAGTTTATACTGCGTTTTTTCCTGTAACCTGGTGAGAAATTGCTCTTCCTGACAGTGTAAGGCATAAAATACAGTAATTGTTGCCATAATGGTTTCCTATGCAGTTCGTATAGTTTGTGAAGAACCCCTGACAGTTAAAGGGCAGCTGTCCGCTTCGGTATTTGAATGAAGTTTGGGATGAATAGCGCTTAGTGCATCTTCCATGGTGGGATAGATATTTTCTTCCCCAATTTTGTCATAGAGATGAGTACGCACCAAAACCTTCATCACACTCTCGTTAATTCCACTAAAAGAGACACCAATGTTGGCGCTACGCAACCGATCAACTAAGAGCGACAGGGTTTCCTCGCCAGATGCGTCAATATCATTGATGCCGTTGGCTGCTATCAGTATGTGTCGCAAAGACCTTTTGCTGAGCATAAGATCGGAAATTTTGTCTTCCAGATAACTTGCATTGGCGAAAAAGAGCGGACCTTCAAATCGGATAATAGAGAGGAACTGGCACTCTTTCAGGCCCTGCACAGTGGCACTCCGCAAGGACATATCCTGATCGCGTGCCAAAGAAGTAACCACCGGCCGCATATTTTTATACAAAAAGACCATGAGGCAGAGACCTACACCCACCATAATGCCCGTATCCAGATGGGGTGCAAACCAAAGCGTGCAGATAAAGGTGAGGATAGAGATAAGCCCATCATACCATTGTGCCTTCCAGGCATGGATAAAACCAGAAACGTTGATGAGCCCGATAACGGCCATCATGATAACGGCAGCGAGAACTGACTGGGGTAAGTTGTAGAGCAGTGGTGTAAAGAAAAGTAGAGCAATAAGGACAGCTAAGCTGGTAAAAACGCTGGACATACCAGTCATGGCACCGGCCTGTAGGTTAACGGCAGATCTAGAAAATGATCCCGATGCTGGATAACTTTTGGTAAATGAACCAACAATATTTGCCAGTCCCTGCCCGATCAGCTCCTGATTAGGATCAAGGCGCTGTCCAGTTTTACTGGCAATGGCCTTGGCAATGGAGATGGCCTCCATAAAACCCAAAAGTGTCACGATAACTGCGTAAGGAAAGATATGCAACATAACACTAAAGTCTATATTGGGCATGCTGAAGGCTGGTAAGCCTTTGGGTACCTTACCAACAACAGCCCCTCCGCCCACCATGGTCAGCGCGTCCGTTTTCAAAGGGTTGTTGCCTACCTTTATAAGCCACACCCGACCGTCTGTTTTTGCCCCTGCCGGCACCTCAGCTTCCCTATAGAAGAGCAAACTCTTATCGGCCTGGGGAACCGCCCTGAGAAGCTCTTCGCGAATCTGGTTTCGGTACTCCTGTGCTTTTTCCCGTAACGTATCCATTTTAGCCTGTATGACCTTGTCGTCATGTTCGGCATCGAGCAGGGCAACCTCATCGCCAGATTTTTTTACCTCTTCCATAACCTTGCTGGTTTTAGTCCGTTCTTCCGCAAGGGCAGGAATCGCCGTTACAGCCCGGTTAAACTCCCCAATTAGCTCTTTTGCCTCTGGCGACTGGATGGCATCTATATTTACCTTGGCGTTGTGTTCATAACCAACTGCCCAGGAAATAATGGTCGTCACCACAACTGCGACAAGCACGTTGGGAATGCGAGGGTTTATCCTCTTGAGCACCACCATAATGGCCAGGGCAAAACAACCAATGAGTAGAGTCGGCCAGTGCGTATGGTGGATAGCAGCCTTAACCATCTGCACGATTGTCTCATAATAATGTTCAGAGTTATCAACATCTACTCCAAACATTTTAGGAAATTGCGAGGTGGCAATGATAAGGGCTGCCGCATTCGTGAAACCGTTGACAACGGGATGGGAAAGGAAGTTCACCACGAGTCCCAAGCGCAGCACCCCCAGGCCAAGCTGAAAAAAGCCAACCATCAGGGAAAGCAAAATAGCATAGGCGATGTAACCCGGGCTGCCTGCCGTGGCCAGAGGCTCGAGTGATGCCGATGTCATAAGAGAGACAACAGCCACGGGGCCAGTTGCCAGCTGCCTGCTTGAGCCAAAAAGAGCGGCAACTATGGGTGGAAGAAATGAGGCGTAGAGACCGTAATATGGTGGCATGCCGGCTAACTGGGCGTAGGCCATGGACTGGGGAATAAGCACCAAAGCTACCGTGAGTCCGGCAAGCGCATCTGCTTTAAAAAAATCCAGCTTATAATTTGAAAACCAATCAATGAAGGGAAAAATGCGCCGGCTGTATCGCCTTAAAAATTGATAGACCATTCCTTTTGCACCTCTTCTGCCTGGAAATTTTTTTGAGTAATTTAAACCAATACTATCGTTACCCAGTGTCTGTTATTTTTGTCCACACAGCGAAAAAACTCCTTCCCTAACTCTTTATTCCGTCTATCCATGGCAGCCGACAAGCCAGCCATCTCAAAGGGGAGTTCAGCTGTAAAGAGGGGATTAACAAAAACCTCCTCTTTATCAAAAATCCAACTTATTATCAACTTATTGAAAACAAAGTTAAATAATAATGAAGTAAAAGGCAGCCACATATCCAGACAAGAGATTTCTTTTGAGAGCTGTTTCCAGCTCACAAACCATATAGCTGATATAAATCATTGATTTTTTTAAGAATTAAACAAATGCATTCAGTAGAGTGGAAAAGGATGAAAAAAGAGACTGCCTTTAGACAGAAGAAGGGCTCGCAGCCTTATTTATTGACGAAATAGGAAAGCGAATGATCACTGTCGTTCCCTTACCGGGTTCACTTTGAATTTCAATGGCCCCCTGGTGGTCTGTCACAATTTTCTGAGAGATGGTAAGCCCTATGCCTGTACCATCTTGCCTGGTGGTGAAATAGGGGTGGAACACCTGGGCAAGCTGTTCTGGCGGTATGCCTCTACCCGTATCAGAAATGCGAATCGACAGCCATTTAGTTTGCTGATCGACATGCACGTCCACAGTTATTATTCCGCCCTCTTCCATGGACTGCTGCGCATTGAGCAAAATGTTCATGACGACCTGCCGGAGCTTATCGGCATCTCCCAGAATATCAGGCAGCTCAGCTGCCGGGCGAAAGTCAACAGTAATGGCATGATCCTGCAAATCCGCCTGTAGCAAAATCAAAGTTTGCCGCAACAATTCGCCCAGGGCAACTGGCTGAAGATTGAGCTCTGATGACCTGGTGAAACTGAGCATCTCAGTTATGGTGCGATTCATGCGTTCTGTTTCTTGAATAAGCAGATTGGCACTTTCCCTGTCTTTACTTCCTTCCGGGAAACGACTCTTTAAAATATAGGCCAAGCCCTTGATTGAACTTAAAGGGTTGCGCACCTCATGGGCAACGCCTCCGGCCATGCGACCAATGGCAGCCATGCGTTCATTTTCCTGCATACGCTGTTCTAAGGTCGTTATCTCTGTCAGATCAGAAAGCAGGAGCACGTGCCCACGGTAGGCCTGGGCCGTATCGGCCAATTTCAACGGTTGGCAGAACAGCACCCGACGTATGCCAGCAAGTACAATGGGCAGCGTCTGGGTCACTAGCGCAGGGCTATCAGCTTCTGTTTCAATCTTTTCAGGGACAGCAAAAAAAAGGGCCAGCTCTGCAGGAAGCACTTCAGCCGGTTTTTTTCCCAAGGCCTTTGAGGAAGCAATGCCTGTTAAGGTGACAGTTGCTGCGTTCCAGGTTTCTATTTTGCCATCAGGTTCCGTGGCAATGACTCCAATGGGCAGCTGGGCAACAAGCAAGGCTGTGTAGGTCTGCACCTCATTGATGGTTTTCTGGGACACCTTATAGCCTTGCACAACTGCCAGAGAGAGCCATCCACCAAATCCCACCAAAAGCATGGCCATGGAAAGAAGCAGAATCTGGCCCCTTAATCTCCCTAAGGCCTGGTCGTATTCACTCGTATTGAGCCCAAGGGTAATCAGATACTGCTTGCCTGCAAATTGTTCCAGATAAGTCGGAGGCAGGTTCATTCGACCTCGCATATGATGAGCACCCAACTCCATACCCATGCCAGAGCCATGCCCAAAACTGTCATCGACAGGGCTACCCGGAATAAGACTGGTCAGGGCATAAGCAGCGAAAACCCGGTCAAAACCCTCAATAGAGCCAATTAAGTAGGTAATTCTGGAAAAACTGCCCATCGGCCCTTGTTCACTGTTTATGAGGCTTATCTGGCCTCCAATTCTTTCCTGGTCGCTGTGGGCAATGATTTTTCCACTGCCATCGGCAATGCAGAGAAAAAGGATATCCGGATCGTCACTGATATGTTTAATCAGCTGTTCCATCTGACCGGGGAGATCAATAGTCTGATCTGGATTACGACGCATCTCCATAAATAGTGCGGCCTTTGCACTTGAACGGATAACCCGCATGAGCGTATTGGCCTTTTGCTGCAGGGCCTCCATCATAAGACGCTTTTCCAGCTGATAGTTATGCATGGCAAAGGTAGCAACTATCCCGATGAGGAGAGCCGCGGCGGCGGCCAACAGCAATGGTGAAGAAGCCAGATAGACGGGAAGCTTATTTTTTTTCCATAAATAATCCATATTTTCTCTCAGGCAAAAAATGGTCCAGAAAAGAAAAAAGTTTTACCACCTGTTATTCCTCGCCCAATCCCGGTAAACTCCCTAACCAGAGAGACAGGGAGGGTATTTTGTACACATCTTTGGCGGGCCATGTGTAAAAAAGACTCAGCTCGTTTGATTTTGGTTGGTCAAGATACATGACAAAAAAACAATAAAACCGAACCACCTTGAAAAAAGGTTAAATAATTTCAAATAGTTATACAATAAAATAAAAACTGGCACGATTTCAGCAAACAAAGAGGCAGAAGATAACATCAACACCAACAACGATTAAGGAGATTACCATGAAAAAGATGTCTACGAAAAAAAGTTTGTCCCTTGCTGCCCTGCTTTCCCTGGGTTTAGCCTTTGGCGCAGCACACACAACATTGGCTCAAAATGACACAACGGCCCCGGCAGCACCACCTGCCCATGCCACAATGCCAATGAATGGCCCAGGGATGATGCAGCTTGATCTGGCCATGCAAAAAGCGCATGAAAAATTCCTGGCTGAGACCTCTGGGTTGCGCAAGCAGCAAATGGAGAAACATGCCCAGATGAGAGCTATCATGCAGAGCAGCCAACCAGATGATGCAAAGGCTGCACGGATTGCTGGAGAAATGTTTGACATCCAGGAGCAAATTAGAGCAAAAGCCGTGGCCAATGGTCTGCCAACCGGTATGATGGGGTCGGGTTTTGGTGGTGGACGCGGCATGATGGGCATGATGGGAGCTGGAGGCATGGGTGGTGATATGCCCTGCGGCGGTGGCCAAGGTGGCAATTCTGGAAAAGGTAACCGAGGAGGTCATCACTGGTAATTAATATTCTACCCTCAGTTCCACACAACAAGCTAAAATCCTGACAGGGCCGCCCTGTTGGGATTTTTTTTATGTCTATTTGTATCTTGCCCTTACATCATGCTTTCCGGGTCAACATCCACAAAAAGGCTGACACCCTGGGGGCAGAGCTTTCCTTTTTCCCCAAGTAGCCCATCACAGAGCTCATGCAGCACAGCAACATTCTGACTTTTTAAGAGAAGCTGCCAGCGGTATCGATCTTTAATCTTTGCCAGGGGCGCCGGGGCTGGCCCCATGATTTCCACCTGATGTGTGCCCTTGAGATGACGCAAAAATTCAGCCACTTTCGTGGCAGCGCGTTCCACTTCGCGCTCTTCAAGACCTGTTAACCGTAGATTGATAAGCCGGGAAAATGGAGGGTAGCCCATGGCTTTTCGCAGGGTTATCTCCTCCCTGTAAAGAGAATAGTAATCGTGGGATTGGGCCATTTGTATGGCATAATGGCTGGGCTGATTCGTTTGGATAATGACCTGACCAGACATGTCTCCTCGTCCTGCCCGGCCCGTTACCTGTGTGAGCATGGAAAAAGTGCGCTCGCCGGAACGATAATCTGGCAGGTTAAGAGCAGAATCCGCCCAAACGACCCCAACCAGAGTTACATGGGGAAAGTGCAGACCCTTGGCAATCATCTGGGTGCCCACCAGGATATCAATTTCCCGGTTCCGTACCGCCTGAAAAAGGGCCAGATGTTGCCTGCGATCAGCAGTGGTGTCGCTATCCACACGGGCAATGGCAGCTTTTGGAAAAAGGGCTGAAACCTCATCTTCAATGCGCTCTGAGCCAGAACCTCTTCCCATCACCCTTGGGGAACCGCAGGCAGGGCACAGCGAATTCGGATGCTGACTAAAGCCACAGTAATGGCACAAGAGCTTGCCTTTTTTCTGGTGCAAGGTCAAGGAAATGCGGCAGTGCTGGCATTCAAGCACATGCCCGCAGTCCTGACACTGCATAAAAGTAGCAAAACCGCGTCTGTTTACAAAGAGAAGGCTCTGTTGTTTTTCTGCTAGATTTTTCTGTATGGCAACAAGCAGGCGCTCGGACAAGAGCCAACTTTCCGGCGATACCTCCTTTTTATTTTTCATGTCAACAATATGCACAGCTGGCAAGGCCCGACCCGATATACGTTCGGGTAGAGAAAGGAGCTGGTATTTACCAGACTTGGCATTGTGAAAAGAGTTAACAGTAGGCGTGGCAGAGCCCAAGATAATAGGACAATTTTCCTGTCTTGCCCGCACAACAGCCAGATCCCGGCCATGGTAGGGCAGGCCATCTTCCTGTTTATAGGCAGATTCATGCTCTTCATCGACAATAATAATGCCGATATCGGTTAATGGCACGAAAACAGCAGAGCGGGCCCCCAATACCACCCGAGCTTTTCTTGTCAGGACATGTTGCCACTGGTCAAAACGCTCCCCTTCCCGCAAGCCGCTATGTACCACTGCAAGTGCATCGCCAAAACGACAGCGAAAATCTGTTTCCAACTGCGACGCCAGGGCAATCTCCGGCACAAGCACCAGGGCCGTACGATTTTTGTGCAGTGCCGCTTCGACTGCACGCAAATACACCTCGGTTTTGCCGCTGCCCGTGACTCCAAAAAGAAGAAAGGGGGTAAAAACATGCTGCGAAATAGCTTTCTGCACTGCGGCAACTACCTGCTCTTGCTCTTTGGTGAGCGTATGATCATCCCGATTTTGCATAACCGGGTAAGCAGCAAAAGGATCACGAAAAACCTGCCTTTCCTCAACATCTAAAAGTCCTTTATCAATGAGTCTTTTCAAGGGCACTGCAAAGGCCGCATAGTGCTGACGAAGCGAAGAGCGAGCCACCCCACCCTTTTCCTTAAGCTGCAGGCTAAAAAAAAGGTCCAGCAGTTTAATGTCCGCCTTTTTTAGATCAAGGCCCGCCTCCTGAGAATACGCGTGCAGAAACTCAGCTCGCGCTGTCTCTTCCGAGGGCACATGACAAGCTGCCAGAGGCCCAGCCACCATTACATACGACTCAAGTTTTGCTTTTGTCTCGGCATACACAAGCTCTGTTTCAATCTGAACCAGCCCTTCTTTGGCCAATTTCTGCACAAATGCCCGGGCTTCTTTATCTCGCCAGAGACGACGTGTCATAGCCGGAGACAGGCCTTTTTCCGCTTTCAATTGTGCAAAAAAAGGCTGATTTTTCCCGTCCGGATCAGCTATCCCGGCAAAACCTCGCGATTGACCGAGTTCGGTTAAGACAATTCTGCGGCCACTGCGTGCGCCGGGGGATAAAGGCAGGGCCGTGCGAATAACCTCTCCCAAGGGATAGTGATAGTACTTGGCAATCCAGCGGTAAAAGGGCACAAGCGAGCATGGAAAAAGGGGCTTGCAACTGAGAACTTCAGAAATGGACTTCAGCGTATAGGGAAGTGATTCACTGGTCTTTTCCGCATGGCCAAGCACATAGCCCGTTACCTTTTGTTTGCCCAGAGGCACCAGTACCACCGATCCCGACTGCAGAGGTTCGTTATAATCCTTTGGCGGCTTATAGGTAAGCGTCGTAAAAAGCGGTGCATCCACAGCCACCTCATAAAGTAACGGTGGCGGCTGTGGAGCTTTATTGTCTTCCCGATCAGGATTTTTGGGAGTTATTGCAGACAGAATCGAGATACTCGCGGAAGGGTGCACCCAGTTGTTGATGGGCAAGGGCAAAATCGACAATTGACTTTAAATAACCAAGCTTGTCCCCGGCATCGTAACGTTTACCCTGAAATTCATAGGCAAACATACCCTGCCTGTTTGCCATGGCCTGCAAGGCATCGGTCAGTTGGATCTCTCCGCCATGTCCCGGAGTGGTCCTGGCCAGGAGGTCAAAAATATCAGGCATAAGCAGATAGCGTCCGATAATGGCCATGTTCGAATTTGAAGTGCCTGGTGCCGGCTTCTCAATCATCCGACGCACCTTGTAGGTTCGCTCGAATTCCACCGCTTCCCCTTCAACTATACCGTACTGATGCGTTTCTTCCTCTGGAACACGCTGTACGGCAACAATGGAAGAGCCCACTTCTTCGTAGAGATTGATCATCTGTTTGCAGCAGGCCACCTTGCTCATCACCAGGTCGTCGCCAAGCAGTACAAAAAAAGGCTCGTCGCCAACTAGGTTACGTGCCATAAGAATGGCATGACCTAAGCCTAATGGCTCTTTCTGGCGTACCGAGGTGACATCAATTAAGTTTGAGATATGGCGCAGTTCTTCTCGCAACTTAACCTTATTGCGTTCCTTTAAAATAGTGTCTAACTGAAAATCGTAGTCAAAATGGTTTTCAATGGCGGATTTGCCGGCACTGGTAACCAGAATAATCTGCTCAATGCCGGAAGCAACGGCCTCTTCAACTATATATTGAATAGTTGGCCGATCGACGATGGTGAGCATCTCTTTGGGCATGGCCTTCGTTGCCGGAAGGAAACGGGTACCAAGCCCAGCCACAGGAATAACTGCCTTACGGATAGTTTTCATAACTTACCTTGACAGGTGCAACAAAAAAGGGGATCTTTTGTGCTTTGATTTCCCTACTCATAAGAAAAACCAGTGAAGCACACTGAATTGTTACTATACTCCAAAGCGGCAACCACTCTCAAGTATATTCCCCTTTCATGCTTCTGAACTCCCCAGCCTCTCTGCCGATAAGTGAACGGCGAGAAGAAATAATAGCGGCAATTACCGCACACCAGTGCCTCATTCTCATTGGCGACACTGGCTCGGGCAAGACCACACAGCTGCCTAAGATGTGCCTTGCAGCCGGCCGAGGTACAAGAGGCATGATTGCCTGCACCCAGCCGCGGCGCATTGCCGCGCTTTCAGTGGCTGATCGTGTTGCCGAGGAGACCGAAGCACCTGATAAGATTGGCTGCAAGATCCGTTTCCACGACCGGACTGGAGAAGATACCGTCATTAAATTCATGACTGACGGGGTACTCCTGGCTGAAACACGCAAGGATCGCCTCCTTTTAGCCTATGACACTATAATTATTGATGAGGCCCATGAGCGCAGTTTAAATATTGATTTTCTCCTTGGCTATCTGAAAGAAATATTGCCCAAAAGACCTAATTTAAAACTGATTATCTCCTCGGCCACTATTGATGCGGAACACTTCAGCAAACACTTTAACCAGGCACCGGTTATAAGCGTTAGCGGACGCACCTTTCCCATCACTACCCGTTATTGGCTAGATACCGACACAGAAGATGAAGATACTTCCTATGTTGATAGGGCAGTGGCTGCCGTGGAAGAGCTTCTGGCCAGGCCTCTTGATGGTGACATCCTTGTTTTTATGCCCACGGAACGAGATATAAACGACACCCTAGATAGCCTTAAGCAGTATCGCCACAATCACCTGCTCTTACCTCTTTTTGGCCGATTACCAGCGGCGGCCCAGCGTGCTGTTTTTGCCCCATCTCCCAAAAGAAAAATTATAGTTGCCACCAATGTGGCAGAGACCTCTATTACCGTGCCGGGTATTCGTTTTGTGGTGGATACCGGGCTTGCTCGTCTTTCCCGCTACAACTCGCGAAGCGGTACCACCAGCTTGAAAATAACCCGTATCTCGCAGGCAAGTTGTGAACAACGTCGAGGCAGGTGCGGCCGGGTTGGGCCCGGTACCTGCATACGCCTCTATAGTGAAGAGGATTTTGCCAGACGAGAGGCATTTACGCCGCCGGAAATACAACGTTCCAGCCTGGCAGAAGTTATCCTGCAGATGATCGACCTTAATCTGGGAAATCCCGCCACCTTTCCTTTTATTGACCCGCCGCCAGCAAACTATGTGCGAGATGGCTACAGGCAACTGGAAGAGCTGGGGGCATTCCAAGGGCAACACCGCTTAAGCGAGCGGGGCCGCTTCATGGGCCAATTGCCCATTGAGCCCCGCATTTCTCGCATCATTCTAGAGGGCATGCAGAGGCAAGCCCTGCGTGAAACCTTAATTTTAGCTGCAGCGCTCTCTATTCAAGATCCCAGGGTGCGACCTTTGGAACTAGAAGCAAAGGCAGATGAGGCCCACCGCTTTTTTCTCAACAAACAGTCTGACTTCCTCACCCTGCTCAACATCTGGCATGAGCTCTACAAGGAGGAGAAAACCATCAGCCACTCAAAGCTCTCCCGTTTTTGTGCCAGCCATTACCTTTCCTGGCAGCGCATGCGCGAATGGATAGATGTCCATGACCAGCTGCATCGCCTCGTTCGCATCCAGAAACGGGCCCGCTTTAACACAGAAGATGCCCCATACACAGCCATTCACATGGCCCTGACCAGCGGTTTTCTGCGCAACATCTGCACCAAAAAAGAAAAAAACACCTACCTTGCCAGCTCTGGCAGAGAAGTAACCCTGTTTCCGGGTTCAGGCTTGTACAACAAAGGCCCGCAATGGGCCGTGGCCGCTGAATTTGTTGAAACTTCGCGTCTCTATGCCCGGGGACTTGCTGCCATCGAACCCGACTGGCTTGAGGAGCTGGCTGGTCCACTTTGTAAGCGCAGCTGGTCAGATCCCCATTGGGAGAAAAAGACCGGCACAGTTGTGGCCTTTGAGCGAGTTACTCTCTTTGGCCTGACCATCGTGGCAGGACGTCGGGTGAACTATGGCCGCCTCAATGAGCGCACCCGAAAAGAAGCACAGGAGATATTTATCCGCAGTGCCTTAATTGCAGGACAGCTGGGTGGTCATTTCTCCTTTCTCGAACACAATTTAGCTCTGCGAGAATCCCTTGAAAATCTGGAAGACAGGCTGCGTCGGCGCGGCATTGTCTCAGGTGAGGAGACTATATTTGATTTTTACGCGCAACGCCTGCGAACAGTTTGCGATCGCAGCAGTTTAAAAAAACTCCTCCGCGACAAGAAAACAGATGCCTTTTTGCGCATGAGCGAAGAAGACATCAGCCAGGCCCCACCCGACGCCGATGAGCTGTACCGTTTCCCTCCCTCCCTGGAAAGCGGCGGCATTGATATTGCCTTGCAGTACCATTTTGCGCCTGGTGAAGACGATGATGGGGTGAGCGCGCTCTTATCACCACAACAACTCAGCCAGATACAGCCGCAACCATTTGAGTGGTTAGTACCAGGGCTTTTACCGGAGAAGATTCTTTTTCTCTGCAAACGGTTACCCAAAAGGTTACGGCGACTGCTCGTTCCCTTGCCAGAGACTGTGGACAGACTCCTTGATGGGCTTACCCAATATAAAGGCTCGCTCTATGAAGAATTAGAACGCGTTATCTTCCGTCAGTATCAGGTGAGAGTCGAGAGGCAAGATTGGCAAGTTGCCACTTTGCCAGCATATTTACGCATGCGCTATGTTGTGCAGGATCAGGAAGGCAAAATGCTGGCACAAAGCCGCACTTTAAGTGATTTACATCTTGCCCAGCAAAACATGCCATCACAGAGTAGCACACCTGCCCAGGGTTTACCCAAACCCCGCCAAATAGAGGTGCAAAACCTTGACGGCATAGAGGTGGTGATTGCGACCTCCCAGGCAACAATGAAGAACAGGGATCTGCTCTATTTTGCCACGCTGCAGTTGGATGAGTCTGGCAGTGCTGTTTTTTTGCACTACCTGGCCGATCAGGAAAAAAGCAGGGAATTCAACCGAAGTGGTCTGCATTTTTTGTATGGCAAACAATTTGGCAAGGAACTTTCAGCCTTAAAAAAAGAGTGCAATACTGCTATCAGCAGCCATTTTGCCTCCTGGCTTGCCCTGGGCTGTAAGAAAAAATCCACAGAGCTCAAGGAGGATCTGTTTGCCTTTGTGCTCGACCAGATCTTTGCCACTGCAGATGGCACAATTCCCAGTTGTGCATTTTTTGCCGAAAGAGTGAAACAGGTGCAGGAAAAAGGTTTTCTGCGCATGTCTGGGACAATTCTAAGCCAGGTGAACCAACTTTTACGCCAGCGCCGGGAAGTGAGCACAACAATCAGGCAATGGGCGGAACGGGCGCTCCAGACGCACAGCTACAATAAAAAGCGACACGAGGAATTTGAGCAGGCGCTTGAACGCCTCCTTCCGGCTGATTTTTTAACTCTGGGCAAGCAAGGGCTAGCCGAATGTCCCCGCTATCTACAGGCTCTGATCATGCGTATTAAACGGGCTGAGCACGACCCACAAAAAGACGAGATCAAGGCCAAGAGGCTCCAAACCCCGGAAAAAAGGCTTGAGGAAACCAGGCATTTTCATCTGCATGCGCAAAAGTGCCAAATCTGTCTTCAAGAGTACATGAGCATGTTGGAAGAATTCAGAGTCTCTGTTTTTGCTCCAGAATTAGGCACAAAAGAACCTGTGTCCGAACAGCGTTTACAAAAAAAATGGCAGGAGGTGGTAACTGCCTGCAGGCAGGTTGAGTAAATGAAAACAGTCGCGGTTAGTTCTACCCTGCCCTTTATGTGGTGCTATGGTAATACATGTCTTTCCTGCTCACTCTTTTTGCCGTGGCAGAACAACAGTAAAAAAATATTTCTCTCTTGCTTAAGACGAGATTTTTTTTATCTTGTTTTCTTTCTCCTTTTTCTCTTAAAAAAACAGGTATTGCCGTGGCTGAAAAAAGCGCACTCACAATTGACGACATCAAGGCCAACATGCGCCAACTCTGCAAAGAGGCAGTGGCAGATCTCCCCACTGTTTCTGTGCAAACCCTGCATGCCGCCATGGAAAATGAGGAAAACTATACATTAGTTGACGTGCGCAGCCAAAGCGAGTTTGAACAGGGACACCTGGCTAAAGCCCTGCTACTGCCCCGCGGCTCGCTTGAATTCCTGGCACCGCAGACCTTAATCGACCCGGGCCAGAAGATCTATGTCTACTGCCGGACAGGAACCCGTTCAGCCCTGGCGGTGCGCATGCTCAAAGACATAGGCTATACAAACGTGTATAATGTTGAAAAAGGATTTAAAGGCTGGGCTGAAGCTGGCTATCCTATCTTCAATTCCCATGGTATGTTTACCTTGGTGCAGAATGGTTTTGAAAAAAAAGAAAAATAATACGGCCATGGGGTTTGTGAACACCTGGGCCTTACAGCATCGTTTTCCACATATGTAGGACCTCTTATGACAGAAGAGATCCGTCTGGCAGGACTGGACAACAAACTTTTGCAATTTTTCGGCACTTTGCCAGCAGAATGCCCATACGGGTTGAACCAACCTGCTCTCTACCATCAAGCATCCTTCGAGCAGCTGGAAAGTCCCCTCCTAAAGAGTTTAATTGAACATGGCTACAGAAGAAACGGCAACTGTTTCTACAATATGCAGTGCCCCTTTTGCTCCAAGTGTGTGCCCATACGAATTCGTCCTAACGCCTTTAAGTCAAATCGCAATCAGCGTCGTATCCTGAAAAAAAATGCCGACATCAGTGTGGAGCAGGCACCCTTAACCATGTCTGGCAAGAACATTGCCCTTCTTGATAAATTCCTGCTCTCCCGTTTCCCGGAATGCCGTAACCAGGCACTCAGCTATTACAGCCATTTTTTTATTACCACCATCAGCAATTGTTTTGAAATCCGCTACTGGAAAGAAAGCGACAGCGAACGACAGCTTGTTGGCGTTGCCATTATCGATGTGGCACTGGACTGGGCCAATGCCGTCTATTTTTATTTCGACCCGGAGGAAGGATGGCGCAGCCCCGGCACCTATAACATCCTCACTCTTATTTCCCTCTGCCAGAAATGGGATATACCCTTTCTCTACCTGGGCTATGCCATTGATGCCCTATCTTCCATGACCTACAAAAAAACCTTCCGTCCCCATGAACTGCTCGTAAGCAAGGTGTGGCGGCAAGGAGAATAGAGGAAAACAACGATGAAAAAATGTTTTTTTGTACTTCTCCTTTTCTTGTGCTCCTTGCAACCCATCCAAGGGCTTGCAGCCACCAAAGTTTCCTTTAATATTGGCAACACCTGTCGCCAGCAGGCCGTTGCCAAAGGGACATACAGCAAGCAACAGGAAAAAGATTGCTGGGAAAAGGAGCGGAAAGCGGCAGATGAACTTGTCAGGTTGAAAGATGTACCCGAGGAAGTCTTTACACCGTGCTTTGAGTTCGAGCAAAAGTCCAAAAGCGAGAGCTACTACCGTTTGCTGCAATGCATGCGGGGAAGAATGGAGCCCTCGGATCATAAGCAATGAGAAAAAACGCTGGGATGTCTTTCGCTTAGTTACTTATTGAAGCGCCCTAAAATTTTTGCTCTCGGCACGCGGATTTTCAGTCCATTGCCTTTTTCGACTGAAAAAAAATACAAAAAACACAGCCTCCGCCAGCATAAAGGTGAAAGAATTACACTTTAAATTAGAGTAGCTCTATCTCCATATAAAGATGCTTCTGGAACCCGATAAAGACATCACGGATTTCAACGGCACTGCCCAAGGCGGCAACTGCATCGGTTATGGATTGGTATTTCAATTCCAACAGGCGGGGCAGTTTCTCTTGATCAAGTTCAGATACACCCTGAGCAACATAATGGGCGAGCACGACAAAAAGATCGCTCTGTTTTGCCTCAATTAAGCTGTTCTAAAAAACTCAAGGTTGCACAGGCCCCGCCTTCAGCGTGGTTTTCCAGTTCAACTTTACCATTATGCAGCTTGGCTACCTGTTGCACAAAATTTAGCCCAAGCCCGGTGCTTTTTTTGCCGGTCAGTGGACGTTCAAGTGAATAGAATTTTTCAAAGATGCGTTCTCGGGCGAACTCGGGAATACCTTGCCCCTCATCAACGAAACGGATGGCAAGGCCATTTTGCAATTGGTCTATATAAATGGCAATAGTGCCGCCCTTGGGGCTGAACTCTATGCTGTTGACGAGAAGATTACTCATGGCCCGCAACAGAAGAAAGGCATCGCCCCGTACCGTGGCCACGCTTTCTTTAGGCAAAATGATCTGTAGCTCTTTCTTCTTAACCAGTGCCTGCAGCGATTCGACAAGCTGCCTCAACAAGGCAGAGAGTAATACCGGTTCTTGTCGCAAAGGCCTTTGCCGGTTCTCCAATGCTGAAAGCTCCAGCATGCGATCGATCATCTCCTGCAGACGCAGGGTGTCGTCTAAAATGTTTTTTAAAAACCTCTGCTGCATTGCCTGGGCCATAGGTTCATGCAAGAGCTCGGCTGCTCCCCTAATGGAGGAGAGTGGGCTCTTCATTTCATGGGTTAAGTTTTGAATGTACTGCTCAATATAATTTTTCCCTTCCAAGGCATCCTGCATCTGAAAAAAGGCCTCTCCCATGGCGGCAATTTCGCCTCCGCCCAGCTTGGGCCGTTGTGCTGTTTCCCCTTCTTTTACCTTCAGGGCATAGGTGGTTAAACGATTGATGGGCCTCGTCAAGAGCACGGCCAAGAGATAGTTGAATATACCGGCAACTGTGAGTGTGAGCAGTGAAGTGAATATTATTTTTGGCCGTGCCTGCTGTAGAAAGTAGATGACGTTACCCGTTGGCTTGGCCACGGTGAGCACACCCAAAAGCTGATGCTGTTCGTCAAAAATGGGCGCAGATATATGCAAGACCGAAGAGGACTCATCGGGTGTATCCATACGGCTCGTGCGCGCACCGTACTGCCCTTCCAGGCTTAATTTAATATTTCTCCACTGGGAAAAATCTGTGCCCGGTGTGAACAGACGCTTGGAGTCAAAGAGCAGCTTGCCGACAGCATCCGTAATGTAGATGCGCATGTCCACATGGGTTTTAGTCAGTTTGTAGATGTCTGCCTGAAAATGCTCCTGGTAGACCTGGTCAAACCAAAGGTGCCAACTTGGACTGAAAGCGCCTTTTTCCTGCATCTGCTCCTGGGCAAGGGCGGCCAGTATATAGGCCTGATCGACCAGGCTGTCTTCAATCCCTTCCAGGTATCTGGTGCGCAGTGTGCCGATAAACTGATTTACCGGGTAATAAAGGCTTAAACTGATGAGCGCCAGAGTGGTACAGAAAATCTTGGTGCCAAGTTTCATATCTTTTCGCTGAGCGCATAGCCAACGCCCCGGTGGGTGATAATGACTTCTTTCTCCGGTTCAATTTGGCGGCATTTGGCCCGAATATTTTTGATATGGGCATCTACGGTGCGTTCCATGCTGGCATCGGGCTCGTCCCAGGTTCTGGCCATGAGCTGTTCACGGGAAAAGACCTGCCCAGGCCTATTAATAAGGAAGTAGAGCAGGTTATATTCATAGCGGGAGAGTTCGAGCAGCTGGCCAAAATAAAAAATCTGCCGCTTGCCGTGGTCACAGAAAAAAACCGTGCTGGCCACCGCCACCCTTGTCTGAATATCGCAGCGTCTGAGCACGGCCCGCACTCGAGCTGCCACTTCCCTGGGGCTGAAGGGTTTCACCACATAGTCATCCGCGCCCATTTCCAGGCCCACAACCCGATCAATTTCCGCATCCCGTGCCGTTAAGAAAATGACAGGCAAGGGAACCTGCGCACGTATCTTCTGAAAAAGCTCAATGCCGCTTATATCTGGTAATCCAATATCAAGAATGATAAGGGCATAGGAGAATTCGTGTAAGCGCTGCAAGGCCAGCTGCCCGGTGCTGACATGCTCTGTCCTATAGCCATCTGTTTCCAGGGCATATTGCAGTGTCTCTGCAATGGAGCGCTCGTCTTCGACAATAAGGATTGTTGATGCTGTCATGATGGCTTATTTTTTTTCTCAGAGATCTCATGTATCGCTTCAATTTTTCCTGGTGTAATGCAGTTTCAGCCAGATAATAGTGCTTAGTCCCCCAGCCAGGACAGCTACAGAAAAAGAGTGCTCCCAGAAAAGAGCGGAATACTGTTTCTGCGTGATAAGGGGCACCAGCACAGTTCCGGCAATATAACAAAAAAAAGGAACTGTCGCGATGACCCATTCAAGCCCCTTCCCTTGACGCCTTTGACTCCTTCTTAACAGAATTGCAGCGCCGGAAAAGATAAGCAAGAGCGCCGGATAATACAGCACAATGCCGCAGATCCTGTGCAGGCGATCCATAGTTAAAAACCCGTACTCTATTTTATGTTGAAAAAGCCACATGGAAAAGACAATGCGCATGCCATTAATGACAAGGGCCGCAAGGTAGGAAAAGGCAGCGCTGTACAAGAGCCAACCCAGGCAGGCAAGCCAGCGCCTTAAGTGCAGCTGCCCCTGCAAACTGAGCATGCAGAAGCACATGAGCAGAAAATTGATGCCGCTGCATGCCGGGGCAATTATGGTTTTGGTTTCTACACTTATGAATCCATAAACGGGATGAAAGATAAAGACATGTCCGTTTAACAGGCTAACCAAATGAGCAAGCGGCGAAAGCATCCAGTGCAGGTCCTTTGGGCTGGCCGCCTTAAACCAGTCCTTTAAGAAAAAGGCACTGGTTAAGGCTATGCCGGCCGCAGCCAGGGGAGCAAGATATAGATGAGGAGCAAACCTGGTCATCTTCATGCCAGTTTTCTCTTTTTGTTCCGGCGAAGATGCCAGGATACGTAGAGCAAAAGGAAGACAAGGAGTACACTCAGGCCGGGCTCTGGTACACTATTATACGATGTCGAGATAGCGGCATTGGTCACCCCTTGGGGTAATGGCAAGGGTTGGGAGACATCCCTTGCCTTCTTCTCGTTTCGGAGTTGAGTGCCTACTGCAACAAAACTGGTGTACTTGGTTAAGAGGTTGTGAGCGAGTCCCAGGGCGCTAATAGCTTCCCTATTTTGTTCACTACGGGCAGCCTCATCATCTATGCTTAAGCGTGCAACCCTGGCCCTGGCCCAGAGGTATTCAAGTCCTGGGCCGGTAACGACTGTGGCAGAGCTCACATCCACTTTCTGGGAAAAGGGGCCTTGTCCATTCACTCCTTTCAAGAGGATAGAGCCGCTTTGTTCCCCGCTCCACTTGCCGAAAACAACCACTGGCCGCTCGGCAAAGAGATCGGCAATCTGTGGCGGCTCCAGATCCTGCACGCTAAAATCATCTGTCACAAGCTCAATATTTGTTAAAAGTGGCGCGCTGATATACTTCACAAAACTGAACGCTGCCTCCTCGGCGTCCGCAGGGTTTGTCACCACAAAGGGCTCACCCTGGCCGACCTGCGCCATCTGTTCAATTAAATGCCTGTTTACACTGGAGCCAATGCCAAAGGTAAAAAGATTTGCTCTATTTAAGTTCTGCGCAACAGTCTGAAAGAGTGAGGATTCCGTGGCCACGTAGCCATCAGTCAGCACCACAATACTTCGTGAAACCGTCTCTTGCCGGGGCAGCGCCATGGCTCTGTTTAAAGCTGAAAGCAGTTCGGTGCCACCAACACCCTATTCCCGGTCGATAAATTGGATCGCGTCGTTGAAGTTTTCCTTGATGGCAGGCAGTGATTGCGGCGATAAGAGGCGGGAATCTCCGGCAAAGAGCAGGACATTAAAGGTATCCGTCGGTTTCAGATTGTAGACCAGCTTGCTCAGGAGATCTTTTGCCAGATCGAGCGGAAAACCGCGCATTGAACCGGAGACATCGATAACAAAAATATATTCTCTGGGCGGTATCTGCTCTGGGCGGGGTAACTCCGGCGGCTCGGCCACATAGAGGAAGTAGTTTTCTTTCTCCCCTTTATAAAGAAGCAGGCCACTGGCAATCTGCTCGCCCTGCAGTCGGTATTTTAAAATGAAATCCCGGTTAGCGGCAAAGGTACCGTCATTTTTCAGGTGAATCTGGGCCTGATCTTTACCTGAGTAGGCAACGTCAACCTTATGGCTTTCGCAGCGCACATCCTGCAAGGGGAGACCCGTTGCCAACTGCAAAGAGAAATCAAATTCGCTGCGAGGTTCGGCATTTTCCGGCAGATACGGGTTTTTTAACCACTGGTCATCGGGCGAACTCCCTTTTGCAGGAACGGTCGAGTACCTGGGCCCCACCACCGTGGGAAAGACAAAGCTGTACTCGCCATGTTCCGGGACCAGAAGCTCCGAATAGGCGAGTTCCAGCTCAATGGTATCACCGGGCAGGATGTTGGCCACATTCATGCTAAAAAGATTGGGCCGGTGCTGTTCAAGAAGCGAGGCGCTTTTGCCCTCTTTTTTTGCCTGCTCAAAAGTCTTTTTGGCCTCTTCCTTTTCCTTAATCTGCGCCACAATAATGCGCTCACCAATGCGCATGGTCATGCCATGCACAGCGGCCCTGGTGGAGCCGGGAAAAACATAGCGGCCATTAATGGCCACCGCGCCCGTGTTGGCATAGGTCTGCTTAATGGTAACATGGGCAATAACACCGCTTATCACCACGTTGGCCTCTGTCTTTTTCAGCGGGAAGGCCTCAATCGACGAATCTTCTGAGGTCACCAGGAAATACGGGGAAAGGATCGCCTCTCCATCCTCTGTTTCCGCGCTCCGCACTGGCCCCGCAATGAACACCAAGACAAAACAGCACCATAGGCAAACTGACTTCCACATACAAGACCTCCAGAAGTGTGGGTGAATGAGTTACCAACACCCTACAGAAGCTCTGTGAAGCCACTATGAACGCTTTATGAAAAGATGGTGAAACTTACAACCAGGCAAGAATAAGGAGTGAAAGGACAAAATTACCTGAAAAAAAACTACAAGAAACAACATTATGTTTTTGCTAGAGCATGCACCTTTCTGTCGCCACTGGCATAGAGGAACAGACCAAAGGTACAACCTAAAATACCGGCAACTTCCCAGCCGTTTAAGGTTTCTCCAAGAAGTGTCCACGCAAGAAGAGCGGTTGTTACCGGCACAACGGCCATAAAAAGAGAAACTGTTACCGTGCCCAGGTAGCGAATGGCATAGGCTACACAGGTGAGCGCCACCACATTGACCACGACACCCTGGTACAGGGCCTGGGAAATTATATCCCGCCAGGAAGCGGTGCCAAGGGATGAGGGCAGGTAAAACCAAAGGGGCACATACAAAAGGACATTGACCACAGGCACAATAATGATCACATCTTTCCAAGAGACCTGCCAGAGGCGGATACCCAGCATGTGAAAGGTATACAACAGGGCGGCTGCAAGCAAGAGTAGGATACCACCCACCTGGCCAAAGGAAAAAAGAGTACCGCCAGTCATAATCAGATTGGCTGCACAGAGTATGAAAATGGCAAGGATACGACGTTTGCCAATCTGCTGCTGCAAGAGAAGTTTTGCTGCAATCAAGCCAAAAACAGGCAAAAAGCCATTGACCACCACACCCGCATGGGCAGCCTTTACCTGCTCCATCCCCCAAAAAGAAAAAAGGGTATAGGGAAAGCCAACGCCGAGGCCAACAACGAGGAGCTGCCACCACGGGTACTTATCAAGGCACTTTCTCCCAGCAGTGATAATGTGCGGCAGCAGCACCACAAAGGCGGTGCAATAGCGTAAAAGGGTAATATCAGCTGGTTTAAGTGAACTGTGCACGCCATAGCGCGAAATGGTGAGCCAGCCTGACCAGAAAAAAACAACCGCTGTTATGGCAACGTAGGCCTTCATATTTTTCATGAGGGGCCTCTTACACCTTCTCTTTTTTTTGTGCAATGACAGGGTGAGTGGCCCAACTTAAATAATCAGATTACGAGTAAATCATGGCTACACCGCATTTCTTTCCCTTACTTCACTTTGACAACAGTTCAACTCGCGAGCTACCGCTTGATCCAGAGACAAGAAATTTCAGACGCCAGGTAACAGATGCCTGCTCTTCCTTAGTGCGACCTCTGCATGTTTCTGCACCTGAATTGGTGGCCTATTCTGCGGCAATGGCGGCTGAACTTGGCTTGTCTCAGCAAGATTGCGAAAGTGATATTTTCTTGCAGATTTTCTCCGGAAATGAACTTCTTCCTGGCATGGAACCCCATGCAGCCTGTTACGGTGGTCATCAGTTCGGTAACTGGGCCGGACAACTGGGCGATGGGCGAGCCATTAATCTGGGAGAGGTGCTGACAAAAGAGAACAAACGCCTCATGCTGCAGTTAAAAGGAGCTGGCCCAACGCCCTACTCTCGCAATGCCGATGGGTTAGCCGTGCTTCGTTCTTCTATTCGGGAATTTATCTGCAGTGAGGCCATGCACTACCTGGGAATTCCTACCACAAGGGCACTCTCACTCATCCAGACCGGCGATCCAGTTGAACGGGATATGTTCTATGATGGCCATCCGCAAGAAGAGCCAGGGGCTATAGTCTGTCGGGTTGCGCCGACCTTCATCCGCTTCGGGAATTTTGAAATTTTTGCCGCCCGAGATGAGATAGAGGTGCTTAAGCAACTTGCCGACTACACGATCCGATATTGTTTCCCACATCTGGATACCAAAGAAGCCCAGAACGCCAACAAGTACATAGCTCTCTTTCACGAGGTAAGTCAAAAAACAGCTGCCCTAATGGCTGAGTGGCTGCGGGTTGGTTTTGTGCATGGGGTGATGAATACTGATAATATGTCTATTATGGGTTTAACCATTGACTATGGCCCATATGGTTGGCTGGAGCCTTATGACCCAGTGTGGACACCCAATACAACCGACAGGGGCCATCGCTATTGCTATGGCAGACAGGCACAGATTGCCCACTGGAACCTGGCCAAACTGGCCAATGCCCTATATCCATTAGTGGGTAAGACAGAACCTTTTGAAGAGATCCTGCGTGAATTCACCCAGGTCTTTGATAGTAAATGGCAAAAAATGATGGCGGCAAAGCTTGGGTTTAAAAAGTTCAATTCCACCCTTGATCAGCCCCTGGTGGAAAGGCTTTTGCGCCTCTTGACGGAAGTGGAGACAGACATGACCATCTTTTACCGCAGCCTTGCTCAAGTGTCAGAAATGCTGACCCACAAGAAAAAAACACCCGAGGAGTGTCTGCCAGCCATTGAGTCAGCTTGGTATAATTTAAACGAAATAAACAAAGAGTACCGAACAGCGCTCTGTGCCTGGCTTGCGGACTATGCTAAACGGCTGCAGCTAGAACCCATGGCAAAGGAAGAACGCGCGCAAAGGATGAACAAGGCCAATCCCAAATATATTTTTCGCAATTATCTTGCCCAGGAAGCCGTTGATCAGGCAGAACATGGTAATTACTCCCTGATCCATACCCTGATAGAGCTACTACATAGCCCTTATGATGAGCAACCAGCTTTTGAACGATTTGCTGCAAAAAGACCAGAGTGGGCAAAAAATAAACCAGGCTGCTCCATGCTTTCCTGCAGTTCTTAGTTATAGATTTTAAACCAAAAGAAGTTTCTCGATCTAAAATGTTAGAGAAAAAAATGTCTTTCATTTTCCTAGTTTTTTTACAGCACCACATTTATAAGAAGTGGGCTCTCTTCGCATATGCCAAGGAGTGTAACTTGCAGATAAAGCGCAACACCTTACCCGTCTTGCCATGGTAACGGCGCGCTTGTTATTCCGGTAATTTTGTGGTATGAGAGCACAGGTTTAGAAGCCCAGGCGCTCTGCTCACCTGGGCATTTTTTATATACACTGTTCACTGTTTTATGAGGAGGACACCATGTCCAGCCATCTTTTTACATCGGAATCCGTCTCTGAAGGACATCCCGATAAAGTTGCCGATCAGATTTCCGATGCCATCCTGGATGCCATTCTGACCCAGGACAAATACGCCCGTGTGGCCTGTGAAAGCTTAGTGACCACCGGCCTTGCCCTTATTGCCGGGGAAATAACCACCTCTGCCTGGGTTGATATGCCGCAGATTGTGCGGGAAACCATCCGCAACATAGGCTACAACTCTTCAGCAATGGGCTTTGACTGGCAGTCCTGCGCCGTTATGACTTCCATCGACAAGCAATCCTCTGACATTGCCCAGGGTGTAAATGAGGGCAGCGGTGTTGACCTTGATCAGGGGGCAGGCGACCAAGGGCTGATGTTTGGCTATGCCTGCGATGAGACCTCAGTGCTCATGCCCATGCCCATTACCTACGCCCATGCCCTGGTAAAAAAACAATCCGAGGTGCGGAAGTCCGGTAAACTGGACTGGCTACGGCCTGATGCCAAGAGTCAGGTGACCATCCAGTACGAGAACAACAAGGCCAAACGCATTGAGGCGATTGTCCTTTCCACCCAGCACACCCCTGAGATTGACTATGCTACCCTGCAAGAGGCGGTGATGGAAGAGATTATCAAGCCCACCTTGCCTGCTGAAATGATGGATGCCCAGACAAAATTTTTCATCAACCCCACAGGCCGTTTTGTCATTGGTGGCCCGGTTGGCGACTGCGGTGTCACCGGTCGGAAAATTATTGTCGACTCTTATGGTGGTCGCGGCTCCCATGGTGGTGGAGCATTTTCCGGAAAAGACCCATCCAAGGTAGACCGTTCTTCTTCTTACATGGGCCGTTATGTGGCAAAAAATATTGTTGCCGCTGGCATTGCCTCGGAAGTGGAGGTTCAGGTTGCCTACGCCATTGGCATCTCCAACCCTGTGTCTATTAATGTCAAGACCTTTGGTACCGGTAAAATCTCTGATGAACGTCTGATTGAGGCAATAAAGCAGGTTTTTGATCTGCGGCCGAAAGCCATCATTCAACAGCTTGATCTATTACGCCCCATTTACCACAAGACGGCGGCATACGGCCATTTTGGCCGCGAGTTGCCTGAGTTTACCTGGGAACGCACAGATAAAGCTGCGGCGCTGCGTGACGCAGTTGGCCTTTCTTAATTGACGACGAGCTGGAGAAGAACATGGCTGATTATAAAGTAGCAGATATGAAACTGGCCGAATGGGGCCGCAAAGAAGTTGCCATTGCTGAAACTGAAATGCCCGGTTTAATGGCACTTCGCGAGGAATTTGGCAAAGAAAAACCATTAAAAGGTGCCCGCATTGCCGGTTGCCTGCACATGACCATCCAAACGGCTGTCCTCATGGAGACCTTGGTTGAATTGGGCGCTGAGTTGCGCTGGTCATCCTGCAACATCTTCTCTACCCAGGATCATGCTGCTGCGGCCATGGCCGCCGCTGGCATTCCTACCTTTGCCTGGAAAGGGGAAAGCGAGGAAGAGTTCTGGTGGTGCATTGAACAAACAATCTTTGGCCCGGACAACTGGCGCCCCAATATGATTTTAGACGATGGCGGCGACTTGACTCTCCTCATGCACCAGAAGTACCCGGAACTTATGAAAGAGGTACGCGGTATCTCCGAAGAGACTACCACCGGTGTGCACCGGCTCTACGAAATGACCAAACGGGGAGAGCTCCTTGCTCCTGCCTTTAATGTTAACGACTCTGTGACCAAGTCTAAATTCGACAACCTTTACGGTTGTCGGGAATCTCTCATTGATGGCATCAAACGGGCAACCGATGTTATGATTGCCGGTAAAATAGCCGTTGTGGTTGGCTATGGCGATGTGGGTAAGGGTTGTGCCCAGGCCCTGCGCGGCATGGGAGCGACTGTCCTGGTGACAGAGATTGATCCCATCTGCGCCCTGCAGGCTGCCATGGAAGGTTACCGGGTAGTGACCATGGAGATGGCTGCCCCTATCGGCAATATTTTCGTCACCTGCACCGGTAACTTAAGAGTTATCACCCGCGCCCACATGGATGTGATGCCCGATGAGGCCATTGTCTGCAACATCGGCCACTTTGATTCTGAGATTGATATTGCCGGTATTCGTCAGCTCCCCTGGGACAACATCAAACCCCAGGTCGATCATGTGCTCTTCCCCGATGGTAAACGCCTCATCGTGCTTGCTGAAGGTAGACTGGTGAACCTGGGATGCGCCACCGGACATCCAAGCTTTGTCATGAGCAACTCCTTTACTAACCAGGTACTTGCCCAGATTGAATTGTGGAACAACTCCGAGCAGTACGAAAATGGAGTGTATTTCCTGCCGAAAAAACTTGACGAAAAAGTGGCCCGTCTGCACCTGGCAAAAATTGGTGCCCACTTAACTGCCCTTACCCCGGAACAGGCCAAGTACATTGGAGTGGATGTGCAAGGCCCCTTCAAACCTGAACATTATCGTTACTAAAAAGAGCTTTTGCGCCGTCAGTGCTACCCATTGACCTGAGCCTAGCTTTTTTTGCCGCAGCCTTTGTACTGGCCCTGTCTCCAGGGCCAGACAATCTATTTGTCCTGACCCAGTCAGCGCTCTACGGAGCAAAACAAGGCATTTTTGTTACCTTGGGCCTCTGTACTGGCCTGCTGGTGCACACCAGTGCCGTTGCTGTTGGTGTTGCCGCTCTGGTTATGGCCTCACCAACACTTTTTTATGCCCTGAAGATTGCCGGAGGGATTTATCTTCTCTCCCTAGCCTGGGGTGCTTTTCGGGCAAAGCCCACGGAAAGAAGCGCCATACAGGCCACTGATATCCCTTCCTCTGGCCGGCTCTATTGCAGAGGAATTATCATGAATGTGACTAACCCCAAGGTATCTCTCTTTTTCCTCGCTTTTTTACCGCAATTTACCAGGCAGAAAGACGGGCCTCTGGCCTTGCAAATTGTCTGGTTGGGTTTCTTATTTATTATGTCCACCCTCATTGTTTTTGGTGCCATCGCCCTTTTAGCAGGAAAAATGAGTGCATACCTGGCCAATTCAGCGCGCACCCAGCTTTACTTAAATCGCTTGGCTGGAACTATCTTTGCAATCCTGGCTTTAAATATCTTTTTTCTGCGTCCTGGTCCGTAAAGGGATGGCAAAATGAAGCGCCTCTTTCATCTGCAAAGCGTACTTCCTAAGCTCTACCAGGACAAAAACTGGGAACAACAGTGGGATGTGCAGATTTTATATATTAAATGGCCACAGATTATTGGCATTGAGGCCAGCCAGCTGACCCGGCCCGCCTATATCCAGCAAGAGGTGCTCTGGCTCTATGTCATACACCCTATTTGGGCACAGGACATACAATATCGCCAGGCTGATCTGATAATCCAGATTCGTCGTTTTCTGCCGAAGCTCAGATTGCGCCAGATTCGTTCTTTAGTGCAGCCGGCATTTTTTGCAGCAGATCATGATGATAAAAATGAATCACCAGAGCAAGGTCAGAAAGAACTCGCTCTAGAGGCTGTAAAGACCTTACAAACTGCCGAAGATCGTTTCGCGGCAGTGGCAGATCCTGAATGCAAGCGAGCCTTAGCCCGTATGTGGCTGGCCCTTCAGGCAAAAAAAGAATAGATATGCCCAGTTCGCTTCTCTAAAAATAGGCCAAAAAATAGTGCAAAAAGACTCCCTACCTACCCCGCTTCTGCCAACAGATGGCAGTGAAGAACGAGTGCTGATCGTCGATGAAAAGAACGAGCCGCTGGGCTTTATCGCACGGACGCTCATGCGCAAGCAAGGGCTTATCCACCGCGCCTCTTACGTGCTTGTCCGCAACAGGGCCGGGGAACTTTTTATTCAGAAACGAACAAACACTAAGGACGTGTTTCCTGGGTTTTGGGATATTGCTGCAGGCGGCGTTGTACAATTTGGGGAAAGTTATGAAGAGTCTGCACAAAGGGAGTTAAAGGAAGAGCTTGGGATAGAGGTGAGCAACATGTCCTACCTCTTTGATCATTATTATACCAGCCAGGAAACAAGAGTGTGGGGCAGAGTGTTCACCTGCACACATGAAGGTCCGTTTTTTCTGCAGGCAGAGGAAATTGCCTATGGCCGCTTTATTGCACTGCGCGATATAGTGCAACTGCATGAAAAAGAACCGATTACCCCAGATGGCATGGAAATATTTGACAGGTTTATGAAATCTTTGGCACCTCAATAAAATATTTGCATCTAAAGGCAGCAACTTGAGTGAAAATAATTGTGCCTGCAGCAGGCAGAACTCCCTGAGCGTCTGTATGGAAGCAATTGAACACGCCATTCTCTGGCCTTGTAGAGAAAATTTTCCCTTCAAATATCATCTATTAGCAACTATGTCTTTCACGCAAAAAATAAGGGGGCTTATCACCTTATGCCTGGCCCCCCTCCTCACCTTTGTGGTTTCGGTCTGCGCCCTAGTTGACATGCTACTCATCCGACGTTCCGAGTGGAAGGCACAATGGTTTCCCCGAATATGGGGGCGTGGCATCTGTTTGATGGCTGGCGTCAAGGTCATTGTGGAAGGGCTTGAGCAAATTGACCCAAAGGGTACTTACATCTTTGCGGCAAATCATGCCAGTCAGTTTGACATCTTTGCCTTTCAAGGATACTTCCCCCATGATTTCAGATGGATAGCCAAAAAAGAACTGTTCAAGTTACCGGTTTTTGGTCGAGCCATGCAGAAGGTAGGCTACATTCCCATTGACCGCTCCCATGGCAGACAAGCCGTCAAAAGCTTAGATGATGCCGCCAAGCAAATTGCTGCTGGCAAATCAGTTCTTATTTTCCCAGAAGGAACTCGAAGCCCCAATGGCCATCTGCAGGAATTTAAGGCAGGGGCTATTTTGCTTGCCATTAAATCTGGTGTGCCCATTGTGCCGCTTGGTTTTAACGGCTCTTATGAGATACTCCCCAGAGGATCTTTCCTGGCCAAAAATGGTATCATTACACTTCGCTTAGGCCCACCGCTACCTACTGCCCACTTTAAAGCAAAAGACAAAGAATATCTTTTGCAACAGCTGCGTAACGAGGTAGCCAAGTTACTGGAGGCCCAATACCAACCCGAAGAGAAAGCGCTTTGCGAAACGACCATTGAACAGGAAGGATAGACCAGTTCTTCTCTTTCTCTTTTGTTTCTCTCAATTTTTACTATTATGGTCTTACTTACCCGGAAAAATGGTGAGTTGTTGACAATTACAGCAGGGCAGAAAGGTCGCTCAACATTTCTCATGTGTGATTTGCCAATTGCAAACAGCCATTTTGTGCTGTGTCACCTCAACAAGAACTCGCAATACGAGTGGCTATAGTAGAGAAATAGATGATGCGCTATATTGATAAAGTCCACTTCTCTACTTGAAAAACTCTACAACACAATATTTTATCAGCCAGTTTCCTCTCTTTACTTTTTCGTAGTTATTATTGTTTTGTTTCGCGTATACACCCTATGCTAACACCAATGACAGCGCTTTTATATCGTTATTTTTTTTCATCCCCTTAAACAAATAGCCAAATAAAAGAGTTGCTAGCATTACAATTCCACCTAAAAAAATAAAGTGTTGATAAGAGGCTGTATTCGGGCAACAAATAATAAAATGCGGATAAATTTTAAAAATTTCTCAGCTACATCTGAGCAGGCCAAGCAAAAAAACACCTCAAGATCGGTGTAACCGATAAAAATTGTCTTATTTCAACCCATCTATTTATGACTGGAAATGAAGAAAAAATGGAAAAACATTTAAACTCTTAATTGACAAATCTGATAATTCACTTAAACTTAGAGGTAGTTTTTTTTCGATTGATTAAAAGTTTTTCTTGTATCAGGAGTTTTTTATGGCAAAGTCTCTTGTCGAAATGGCAGCCGAAATCATCCAATCTCAAGTGAGCAGCAAACAGATGAGCTTGGATGAAATAAAACTAGCTCTCAGTGACACTTTTCAAACCTTAAAATCCCTGCAGGATGTAGAGACAACAGGTGTTGAAGTAGAGCCGGAAGGAACGGGGCCCATCCTTGATCCTAAAAAATCCATCCAGAAAAATAAAATTATCTGCATGGAATGTGGGCAAGAGTTCAAAATGCTCTCTCCCAAACACCTCAAATCACATGGACTCGACTCCAAAAGCTATAGAAAAAAATATGGCTTTCCTGCACGCCAGCCTTTGTGTTCCAAGACATTGTCTGAAAAACGCTCCATGTCAGGTAAGGAACGCGGTTTACCAGATAATTTACGGAAGTACATTGAATCCAGACCGCAGGGCAAAAAGTAAAATAGCCTGAAGTAAGCACTGATCTATAAAAAAGCGGCATGCATGCAGTTACTGCATGTGCCGCTTTTTTACGTTTAACGCGCTTCTTTGTAAGGAAATAATTGTCCTTTTGAAGCAATCGTCACTCCTTTTACCGTACTTGTCTGTACAACAAACTCTTGTATGATAGGCATATTTGATTCCGGTGTTGGTGGTATGACCGTTGCCCGGGCGATAGAAAGAATGTACCCAGGCTTCCCGTTTGTCTACTTTGGCGATCTTGCCCATATGCCATATGGTTCAAAAAGTCGGGATATGCTCCTTGACTACTCCAAACGAAATACAGATTTTTTGCTCGATCAGGGGGCAAAAATAATTGTTATTGCTTGCAATACCGCATCAAGTGCTGCAGCCTGCGACCTGCGCGCCCAGTACGATCTCCCCATCATTGACGTAATTACTCCTGCCGTAAGAAAGGCCGCTCAGTTGAGCGAAAATGGTCGTATTGGCATGATAGGCACCAGGGCCACGGTCCAATCTGGGGTCTATAAAGAGAAATTGGCAGCGATTCGTCCAGAGTGCAATTTCTACAGCCAGGCATGCCCTCTGTTGGTACCACTGGTGGAAGAAGGCTGGTTGATACAGCGTGAAACTAAGATGATCGTGCGCAAATACCTGCGCCCTTTAAGAGAAAAACAAATAGATACCCTTATTCTCGGTTGCACCCACTACCCGCTTTTAAAAAAGATCATTATCCCGAGAATTGGCAAGCGAGTGAACATCATTGATTCGTCTGTAACCGCTGCCGATGCCTTGCAATCTCTCCTTGATCGAGATAACAGACTGAAAGAGGAACTCTTCGCTCCAGAAACTGAGAGCAAATTTTATGTGTCCGATCTTTCTTCCCCGGTAGAGAGCTTAGCGGCCTCTATCTTTGGAAGGTCAATCCACCTGGAGAAAACCTATGTATAATTGGCTTAGTCGCACTTCCTTTTTGGCGTGCGCTTGCGTTTTTGCCACCTTATTATTTGTTATGCCCTGCCCTTCCATGGCGGCAACAGACCTCCCTGTTTCTGCCAGTAAACAGCTCACACAAAGCGAAGCAAATAGCCTTCTTGTTGCCCTTGGCAAGCGCTACCGGGAGATCAATACTCTGCACTGCTTTTTTCAGCAAAAAGCCCTGACGGTTGGCAGGTTGCGGGAAGGAAAAGGAGAAGCATTTTTCATGAAGCCCAGTAATGGTGGTCAGGTTGGCCTTATGCGCTGGGAATATACAGAACCCGAACCGCAGATTATCATAAATGATGGCAAGGAAGTGCAGATGTACACCCCGGCTGACAAACAGCTCCTTATCACCTCTGCCGAGACTGCCAACTCTGATATCACCTATGCCCTATTTAACGGAAAGAGTGAGCTTACAAGTCTTTTTGCCGTCTCACCTGGAGACCCGACTTTTAACCTAGCTTCTCATCCTGTCCTTGATGAAGACCCGGCAATTATCCTCACGCCAAAAATGGCCCAATCACAACTCAAGCGTGCCCAGGTTTGGCTCAACAAAGATAACAGCATACATCGGCTGCTCATGGAAGATTATTTCGGTGCCCTCACAGAGCTGACCTTCACCTCGCTGCAATTTGACACCTTAAAGACGAGCGAGAATGAGAGGATGAAACTTCTCAAGCTTGATCTTGCCCCGGGGACAGAAACCCTGCGGCAGTAAATAAGTATAACAAGAGCCTGTGTGGACAGTGGAGCTGGGAAGTTTTGAAGCCTAGGGCCTCAAATAAACCAGGCAAAAGCAAAGATAGCGAGCATGGTAAAGGCCAATGCAAGTTTGAGTGCCACACCAACAAGGAGACCGATCCATGTCCCTATCCCTACCTTGGCCGCCTGTGTGAAATGGCGCTGGTGATACAATTCACCAATTACTGCACCGGCAAAAGGCCCGATGAGGAGCCACCAGGGTCCTAAAATAAAGGCGAGGAGCGTTCCTGCACTGGCTCCTATTATGGCTAATTTACTGGCTCCAACCCTTTTGGCACCCATTGCTGTTGCCCAAAAATCGACAACAAGAGAGATGAGGGTTAGCATGCCTAGAATACTCAGGGTAACAGGTCCGACGGCATTAAAGTTATCAGCCCAGGCCCCCAGAAGCATGCCAGCAAACATGAGTGGTAAACCAGGCAGCACCGGCAAAATGGTGCCCACGAGCCCTATCAGCACTAGCGCTGTTGCCAGTATATAATAAACTACATGCATGTTCATAAGGCTATGCAGATCCATTGAATCCTCTACCTCCAGCTAAATTTTCATGCCCCAGCACGGGCATTTTTTTCATTGATACAATATAGCTGTTTACGTAAACAGCTCGGTGAGTCACAGGCAGCATCTGCCATGCACCTTTTTTCAGCTACTTGTTGTCCGAGGTGAACTGAGCCAGAAAACCAAAATGGCTCTGGCTCAACAAAACCCCGGTAAAGACCAAGAGGCAAGCAGATACTTGCATTACATTTAGCCGTTCCTTCAGTAAAATGACTCCCAACAAGATGGAAAAAACGGGTATTAAATTGATAAAGGCAGAAGACCTGCTAACCGGTATGCGGCTCACCCCAAAATTATACAGGGAGTATGCCCCAAAGCTCACGGCCACACCCAGGTACAAAATAAGGAGTATACCTTTTCCGTGCAGAGAAGACACTGCCCTAACCTGAGGTAAGAGCAACATCGGCAGAAAAAATAAGAACCCAGATAGGGCCTGTACAGCAGAAAGATATAGCGGTTTCAGCTCTCTACTTAAATATTTAACGGAAAGGGTGTATCCAGTAGCGCAGACCATGGCCATAAACTCAAGGAAATTACCCAACAAGGGCCTTGGGGCCTCTGCTGTTCCGGTAGCAGCGTAGCTGAGCAAAATTGCCCCGCCTGCCGCAATGACAAATCCACTGATTAGCCGAAAGGATAGCTGTTCTTTCAAAAGTACCCCAGCACTCATTGCCGCCATAAGCGGCAACATGGTAGAAATCATTGAAGCCTGCGAGGCGCTGGTGTACATAAGTGCAGCTGCCTCAAATAAGAAGTAGAGGCAAGGTTCACAAAGACACATGAGAACAAGAAGCGGCACATGCCCTCTCACAAGGGGGGCCTTTCGGAAAGACTGTACAAAGGGAAGAAAGCAGAAAACGGCAACCCCCATGCGTCCAGCAATAACGGCCAGAGGATGCAGTTCACGAAAACTATACTTCATGGCCACAAAAGAGCTTCCCCAAAGAAGCATTGCCGCAACTAGGGCACAATAAGGAAGTAATTTATTCGAACCATTTTTCACAACACACACTCACATGAACTCTACCACCGCAAAAAAAACCAAGAGACAGCACCTGCATTTCCTTCTTTTTTCGGCAGTGGCACTAATTGTGCCAGCCTGCTTTCTGCTCCCATCCCAAAGCCTGGCTGCTAATTCGTATGACCCAAATACTGTCAGCGCAAGCCAGACCGTTGCAACCTGCGGGCAGGCTTTAGGACAGGACAATACCCAGACTGGACGCATAGCCGAACTGGTTGGGAGGATGGACTATAACTCCCAGAGAATCTTTCGCAAGGTTTGTCTCAGTTCGCAGGGAGATGTCAATGCCGTATATCATGCCGGCGAAGCCCTCTCGCAAAGCAAATACTCCTTCGAGCAAACAAGATCTTTTGAGGCGCTAGCATCCATGCCAGGTTTTAATGCCAGTGGCGTTGATGAAGCCCTCAATGCCGTACGATCAATGTCATTTCTTTCAAGCCGCACCTTTCGTAGCTTTACAAACCTGCAGGGAGCCACTTTTTCCCACGCTCTCACGATGATCCCTCAGTTAAATGATTCTTCAGAACTGGTCAATCAGGCAGCGCAGGCCTTTTTCTCCGTGCAGGGCTTGCAGGTGGAGACGGCATTACAAGGTGTGGCCGTCATCGCGCAAATGCGCCCCAAACAGGCGCAGGCAGTAGCTGCTTTTGCCAAAATCCCGGGCATGGATCCTTCGACCATGGCGCAAGGCTTGGGCATTATCCGCAAGATGGGAGATGTCAATGTCTGGAATGCCCGTTGTTTTTTTAAAAACAAGGAAATATCCGGGCAAGAAGCCTTGTACTGGCTGAACAACTATTTTACGCTCCCTATGGCGCAGCAAGAGACACAGTATGACCGTCTAAATGCTCGGCAAAAATCAGTGCTGCTCAAAGGCTTATATGATGGTGGAGAGGAGGCTATCTGGAAAATTAACAACCTGCACGCCGTTACTAACACTACCGGTTATGAAATTTCCGCAGCGACCTTATCCCATTCTTCAAAGGGGCAGTTGCAGAACTATTTTGATCGGCTCGATCCTACAACCCGTAGTCGTTTTGGCGCCCAATTCAGTGCAGCCGGACAGGGGCAGGCGGTTGGCATCCTGAGGTCAGCCACCTCTGCTGCACGGGTACAGGCAGCGAAAGATTTGACTACTGCCAATATGTATGTTGTGTTATCTCAGGGGAGCGAGCTGTACGACTCCTCTTTCAGGGACATCCTCGTGCCGGTCATGAAAGACCGCATTGCCAGCCGCAATGGTGGAGACCTACTTTCTTTTTTGCGTGACATTGATCCGGAAAGCCGCTTTGTCTCTGATTTTATCTCCAGTAATGCACAAAAAGGTAAATTAACCGAATTTTTCCCCACCGACGTTGCCAGACAGAAGGCAATCATTAACTTGGTCGCCACCTCAGCCTTTAAGGATCCTGACTCAATCTTGGTGTTTTCAGCCACCTTTTCCCATTTGCTTGGCATGCTGAGCCCAGAGGCCAGGACACACCTTATCGGACTCATGGTGCAGGAGACCCAAAGAGGCAACCCCGTATCTGCAAAATTAATTCGTGTTATTTTGCAGTTTTATATGCAGACCTACCCGGAACTCCTTGGTGCTAACGATAGACAGCTCATTGGCCGCTTGATTGTGCAGCAGGGGGCTGTCAGCCTGGAAAAATACCAGATTACTCCTTTTGCCGAGTGGAAACGGGATGGGAAGATTGTTTCTGTCTCCATGTACCATCCAGACGATGATGGCCGGCAATCATTTGCCTCCAATGCCAGCTTACTCATGAAAAGTGGCTATCAGATTGTGCCATCGAAATATTACACCTTAAGCCAAATGACCCCAGCCCTGGAACAATCCATCCGCGGCTGGGCAAAGGGGTCCCTGGGAGAGCTGTTCCAGGCCATGCGAACACGCCACTTTGCCGTGGCCTTTGTTAAAACAATAAACGGCATCACCATTTATAATACACAGTTTGTCTATAGCGACAAGGATCATCAAAAAGAGATGCTGGATCGTTTTATCCGCTCGGGTGATGAGATGCTTGCCCAGCGGGGCCACAGCTACTGGCGTTCCGAGCAGATCATTGAACCGTTAACCGAGCTTATTGAAGAGGGCAAGGTAACCCAGGATGAGCTACGGGCAAAACAGCGTTTCTTAAGCTTAGGCTCCTGCGGCGGGGTAAAGGTGTACACAACACTAACAAGGCTTTTTGGCGGCACAGTGGATTTGCTGGCCTCCATAGGCACGGGGCTTGCTTTAATAAACGATCCATACAACAAGAGTTTTTGTGAGATAATTGCCACAAATTCTAGTTCCATGCCCTGGAAGCAGGTTGCCCAACAAACGGCATATATCTTCCAGAGCGGTCGCGGCCAGGACTATCTCCAACCAGGCTCCCTCACTGCCGTATTGCACAAAATACTCGATGAAGAACAACATAACGGCTCTATGCAAACTGGTCGCTCCCAGGGGGCAACGCAACGAACCGTGCCTGCTTCCACACAGGGAAGAGAGCCACAACAAAACACAGGGCGACCTGTCTACTATAATAACAACTAATGGCAGTACTAGGGACTGAACAGTTGCCGAGCCTCTTGGCGGCCTTACCGCAAAAAAAAAGCAGTGCCTATCTGCTTTTTGGCGAACCATATCTCTGTCGTGCTGCGGCAGAGCGTATTGAAGCGGCACTGCTCAACCAAGACGGTGGAGCTGTTCACTCAATCGATGGAGATCAGGAAGACCAGGCAGCGACTTTAGCCAAGTTGCAAAGCTTCAGTTTGCTGCCTGGAGTACAGATTTACCGGGTAAACAATACTCGCCTCTTTCATTCAAAAAACACCGGGAAAAACCTGTGGGAACGGGTAGAAAAGTTATGGCAGGAGCAGAAGCCAGAGGCAGCAAAAAAGGCGCTGCTCGCCTTTCTGCAACTTGCTGATCTTGAACCAGAGGCAGATGCCTTAACAGGCCTTTCCGCAGCCCAATGGCAAAAAAGCTTTGGTTTTGCTGCCCCCGCGGAAAACTTGGATTGGACAAAAAAAATACTCGCAGAGCTTTATTTGCAGACCGGCCCAAAGTTGGCAGGGAAAACAGACCTTGGCAACGCCCTGATGGAGGCACTTGAACGGGGTATTCCGGCCGCCAATGTTCTTATTTTGCTGGCAGCGGAGGTTGATAAACGCAAGAAACTCTTTAAGTATTTAAAAGACAACCAAACAATAGTTGACTTAAGCGTTGCTGAAGGTGCCAGTACTAAGGCCAAAGAAGAACAAAAAGGCGTGCTTATGCAGCTTGCCAAAGAGACCTTGGCGGAACAGGGCAAGACCTTGCCTCAAGAGCTTTTGCCCCTTGTGTTGGAACGAGTCGGCTTTCACCCTGCTGCGCTGGTTACCGAGTTGCGCAAGCTCATGCTCGCCACTGGAGAAAGCCCCACTATCACCAAAAAAGAGATAGATGCCCTGCTTGGCCAAACACGCCAGGAAGCACTTTTTGAATTAACCACTGCCATAGGAGAAGAAAAGCTGGGTAAATCCTTACTTATCCTCTCCCACCTTCTGGAAAACAGTATACATCCCCTGGCAATTGTCGCCACCCTGCGTAACTTCACCCGCAACCTGCTCCTCTTCAAAGCCCTGCAAGAAGATTCAGGCCTTGGTTATTCTCCTGCCATGCCAGCCAATCTTTTTCAACAGAATTGTCTGCCTCTCCTTAAAGCGCGCAGTGCCTGGGAAAAAGAACTTTCAATTCACCCTTTCGCCCTCTATATGCAGTTTAAAACTGCCGCGCAATTTCCCCTTGCCACCCTGTGCGGTTGGATGGGAATTCTGATGGAGGCAGAGTTTCGCCTAAAAGGGTCTCAAACAAGACCAGAGCTTGCCCTGCACCGCTTAATTTCTTCTCTTTTGCTGAAATAGCAAAACATTTTCATCCCGACCCAAACGAATAGCACAGGCGGACTTGCAAATTTACGCGCCAGCATTAAAATATTTTTAGAGTTTTTTTCCTGAGTGTCGCCACTCTTTTCCTCCACTGGCAGCCAAAGTCGCCAGCGAACGCTTTAAACAGACAGATCGTTATGGCCGATAATGCTTCCATCGTCAAAGAGGATGCACACACCGCCGACAGGGAGGAAGTGCAGGAGCCACCAATGTACAAGGTGTTACTGCACAATGACGACTATACCACCATGGACTTTGTAATCATGATTCTTGAACGCATCTTTGATAAAAAAAATGATGAAGCGACAAGGATAATGCTTAACGTGCACCACAAAGGAGTGGGAATTGCTGGGCTCTATACAAAAGAAATTGCGGAAACAAAGATTTCCCTGGTGCATCATCTTGCCAAGGAAAACTTGTTCCCCTTGCGTTGTTCCCTGGAGAAAGACGGGTAACCAAAACTGCGTTTTTCCCAATCGAGTTTCTGTTGAGGACACACTATGTTGAGCAGAGAGTTGGAACTCGCCCTGATCAAGGCGATAAAAGAAGCAAAAATACACCGCCACGAGTATGTCACCGTTGAGCACATGCTCTACGGACTTTTGCATGACGAATTAGCCAGGCATATTATCAGCCAGTGCGGCGGCAACAACGACAACCTCAAAGAACGCCTGGAACGTTTTTTTGACGGTGGAATGCCGGTTACCAAAGAAGGCGGTTCCGATGAGCCTGCGCAAACCGTGGCCTTTAACCGGGTGCTGCAGAGGGCGGTAAATCATGTGCAAAGCTGCGGCAAAAAACAGGTGGATACAGGCGATGTGCTGGTAGCCATCCTCAACGAACAGGACTCACATGCCGTTTATTTTCTTGGCACCGAGGGCGTTGGCCGGCTGGAAGTGATGGAATATATTTCCCATAGCTTGCCTGAATACATGAAGACAACGCATCATAAACAAAATCATCCAGCGGACACCAGCAAGAAAAAGGAAGAAGGCAAGGCAGGCGGCCCACTCGAAGAATTTACCGTCAACTTTGCCAAACGTGCCGCCGAAGGTGGAATAGACCCACTCATAGGGAGAGACCGGGAATTGCAACGAATGATGCAGGTCTTGTGTCGCCGCAAAAAAAATAACCCGCTCTTGGTTGGCGAGCCGGGTGTTGGCAAGACAGCCATGGCAGAAGGTCTGGCCTTGCGCATCCATAATGATACCCAGGCCAGGAAAGAAAAAAATCCTGATCCGAAAATGCTGGTACCTGACCTCTTGCAGGATGTGGAAATTTACATGCTTGATATGGGGACCTTGGTTGCTGGCACCAAATACCGCGGTGATTTTGAAAAAAGGTTAAAAGAAGTAGTGGCTGCCATTGAGGCAAAAGATAAGGCCATTCTCTTTATAGACGAAATGCACACTATAATTGGTGCAGGTGCCACAAGCGGCGGTTCCATGGATGCATCCAACCTGTTAAAGCCTGCGCTACAAGCTGGCACACTGAGATGCATTGGCTCAACAACCTATGAGGAGTACAAAAACCAGATAGAAAAAGACCGGGCCCTTTCCCGCCGCTTCCAGAAAATTGATATTGAGGAGCCATCATTGGCGGACACCTGCAATATTTTACGGGGGCTGCAATCCAGGTACGAAGAGCACCATCAAATCCGCTATGCGAAAACGGCAATAACGGCAACGGCTGAACTGGCTCAGCGCTACATTAATGATCGTTTTCTGCCGGACAAGGCCATTGATATTATGGATGAGGTTGGGGCTTCATTCCGTTTGGCTGGGAAAAAAGATAAAGTTGTTATGGTGCGAGACGTAGAGGAAATTGTGGCGAAAATGGCCCGAGTGCCAGTTACCAGCAAATCTAACAACGATACGGCAGACCTGCTTCTGCTTGAAGGAAAATTGCAGGCCCATATTTTTGGCCAAGATGAAGCGATTTCAACCCTGGTGAAGGCCGTGAAACGCTCACGCGCTGGCCTGGGTAACCCGCAATCGCCAACAGGTTCCTTCCTCTTTGCTGGCCCAACTGGGGTTGGCAAGACGGAAGTGGCCCGTCAACTGGCTATTTCATTGGGCGTTAACTTTGAGCGTTTTGATATGAGCGAGTACATGGAAAAACATGCCGTGGCGAGACTCATCGGAGCACCGCCAGGCTACGTCGGTTTTGACCAGGGCGGTCTTTTAACGGATGCCATCAGAAAACATCCCTACACGGTACTGCTGCTTGATGAGATTGAAAAAGCGCACCCGGATGTTTTCTCCATTCTCCTCCAGGTGATGGATCATTCTACTTTGACTGATAACAGTGGCCGCCGGGCTGATTTTAGAAATGTGATTCTCATTATGACGACCAATGCCGGTGCCCGGGAGATGAGCGAACGCAGCATCGGCTTTATCGGCGATTCCAGTGGCAAAGAAAAAAAGGCAATAACTAACCTCTTTTCTCCAGAGTTCCGCAATAGACTGGATGCAACCATAAGCTTCTCAGCCTTGAACGAAGAAACCGTGGAAAAGGTGGTTGAAAAATTGGTGAACGAATTGCAAGGGCAGCTGGCAGAAAAAAAGGTTCATATCCAACTCAGCAAGACGGCCCGCAAATGGCTGGCGCAGAAAGGGTACGAACCGGCATTTGGCGCACGCCCGCTACGACGGCTTATTATGAAGGAAATTGGTGATGTACTCACTGAAGAAATCCTTTTTGGCGCCCTCTCTAAAGGTGGCACAGCTATCGTTGACCACAAAAAAGGTGCCATGGTCTTCAGCTACAAATAGTTTCTTATTTTTTCTTTCTTTCTGCAAAAAAAAACTCTGTCTATTAAGACAGAGTTTTTTTATTTCCCAGAGAAAAAAGTCTTTAACGGGTGAACATTTCAGTGAACTCGGCCAGGTCGCGATTGAGCTTATCAGCACGGCTTAACTGATTCTGCAGCGTTCGTGATTGGGTCAATGCGGGCGAAATCAAAAAAGCCTCCTGGCTGCCCGAATCTTCTCCCATGACAGTGTCAAGCAACTGATTCAGATTATCAAGCAGCTTTGCTTCCATTGGCGAGGTGAAACCGTTAAACTCATCTTGAGCACCGCCCAAAACCTCATATCGCAGCTGCTCTGTTCCCGGTGTCCCCGTGCCATACCACCGCTCTACCCGCTCCCAGGTGTGATTCACCGTATCGTGTATATATTGGCTTATATTGGTTCCGAGAAGCTGATCAAGTCCACTATCCAGGTCAAGTGTAGAATCAGGACTTAATGCCCGCTCAGTAACCGCTGTTTCCGGCATACCTGCCAGATTCTCTGCCTGCTGCCGGGCCAGCGAGAATTGCAGGCCAGGAGGATTATCGAGCACATGTAATCCTGTCGAACCAAAGGCAGGAGGAAGAGATGGTTCACCTTGCGTGACAGAGGGTGTTGTAGGGGTTTTAGGTTTAGTGGTCGGTGGTACTACCTTATCGGGGGGGTCAGGAAGAGGGTCTTCCGTTACGACCGGAGTGGTTTTAATGACAATATAAACCATGGCAGTAGCTGTGCCTCCATTACCATCGCTAATGCTGTAAGGGAAGCGAATAATACCCACCACATCATGCCCGGGGGTAAAGGTCAGGGAGCCATCCGCAGCCACATGCACCACCCCGTCAGGCACGGTAATATCCTGCGGCGTGCCGTGGGTAATGGCCACGCCGTTAATGGTTTCAACGGTCAGTGTGTCGCCATCAACATCGCTGTCATTTGGCAAAAGGTCTATAGCAATCGGCGTGTTGACCTCGGTTGTCCAGGCATCATCCACGGCAACGGGTGGGTTGTTCACATCACGAAAGAGCAGATCGCGATGCAGAGGATCTGCGTTTGAGCCATCGGCGTTCAGATTGATATCACGGGCCAGATTAAAGACCCCACCGCTCCAGTTATTATCATTAACCACAAAGCGGTCATTTATTGTGCCGCTTTCAAAAATATCAAGCAGGCCATCAAAGTCCGTATCAGTTGTTGAAGCTATCAAAGAGGGCTGCCCGTCACCGCGCTCGATAATATCTGTTTTGCCATCATTATCAGAATCAGCATCCAGGACATCAACTGTGCCATCGCTATCGGTATCAACTTGCATGAGCCCGACCGAAGCGGAGGTGGATTTGTCTGTTGTGTTGGCATCATAGTTATCGTCAAGCCCATCGCCATCGGCGTCAACCATAGCTGCGCCAGTGCCGCTTGGGGCAATATATTCCTTTGTAGCCTGGGCCTCGATATTATCGGTTATGCCATCATTATCTGAGTCTATATCCAGATGATCGGCAATCCCGTCCCCATCAGAATCGCGGGAGAGAGCAATTTTAATATTGTCTAAATTTAGATTGTTGTCCAAATACAGCTGAAATGTATAGGTGCCAGCGGCAATGGACTTCGCGCTGAGCTGGGAAAGGCACCATTCATTTCGGCTGGCTCCAGCTAAATTACCCGTTACCGAGGAATAGATAACAGCACCCGATGCATCAAGGATATCAATGCATGCTGTTCCTGAAGCCGCTTCCCGGCGGGAGAACCAGGCAGACACATCAAGTAGACTATCTTCAGTAACCGTAAAATTATAGCGAAGAGTGCCATTACCAGCCAGGTCAAGATACTGGGTGCCATCCTGGGCAAAATCAGGCCCAGCCGCGTTATATCCGCCGCTTGCGCCAACGCCAATAATATTTGCATCGGCAGAACCTGATATTACCAGGCCAGGATTAGCAGCCAGGAAATCATTGGTTACAGCACCGCTATAGTAGTTGTTGTGCAAGTTCCCGCTTACCGGATTTTCAATAGAGGTGGTGAAGACATAGGTTTGCCCCTCATTGATATCAAGGATGCCATCATTATCATCATCAATATCATCCATGTTGGCCACACCATCGCCATCACTGTCTCTTTTCAACTCCACTGTGGCCCGACAAGTGCCGCCATTGCCATCACTGACCGTGTAGTAAAAGGCCTCTTGCTCGCTGACCCCTTTGGACATGGTCACATTAAGTGTTCCATCACTCATTAAAGTAACGGTGGTCCCGGAGGCAAGGGTCACGGTGCCGCCCACTGCAATGGGTATGGCTGTAGAGCTTGCTGTCTCATCAAAAATTTCGACGACCGTTAAGGCGTCCCCATCGACATCAACATCGTTAGTGCGTACATCAATATTTTTCGTCTCCCCTGGCACAGTCACTACAACATCCATATGGGCAACAGGAGCATCATTGACGGCTCTAACCGCGACATAGGCATGGGCAGTGTTGGAGGCCAGATCAGTGTCATCCCAGGTCTGCACCGTAATATCGCGGGTCGTGGTGTTTGGGGCTTCCGAACTGTTTTGAAATGTTATGCTGCGAATCAGGGCGGCATAGGTAGCCAAAGTGCCACTACCTGACACAGAAATTGTATCGCCTGTATGCGTCCAGCTCAGCCCGCTGTAGGTGCCGCTTGTGGCAGTCGACCCATTTACCGACAAGCTATCCCCTGTTTGCGCATTCGTTAAGATGATCTCGGCCTTGGAGAGCGTGGTGCTGTCGCTATCGCTAATTGATGCCACACCGCTGCCGGAGTCTGTTCTATTGGCAATGGCAACGGCACTGCCGCCCTCGGTAAAGGTGGTGTTGTAATCGCGGTTTGCACCGGCAGTGGTTTCCGGGGTTGAATTCAGATCAACTACAGGGCCACTTGGGTCAACGAGCGTTCCATCGTAGCTCGTTATTCTGATACTTTGCTGATTTGATAATGAGCCTGTTCCTGACGTAAAGCCAAAGTAGACCATGTCACTACCAAAATATGTTGCCTTATTCACAACCAAAGTGGGGTAGGTGACACCATCAAGGGTATAGGTCAAAGACTGAGCGCTGGCATCCCAGGACACGGCTACCGAATGCCAGGCACCGTCTTCCAGGTTTGGTAAGGCATAGATATGGCTGGTGGCAGAAGAGTTTGAGAGAAATTTTGTGCTGTTATTGGTGTCATCGGTATCCCAGACAGCAGTATGGTCAACATCTACATTCGTATCTGATCCTTCATACGTGTAATTATTCCAATAGGTGTCAAAATCAATGGCAATGCCATTTTTAATACCAGCACACCCCATGCCAATACCAAATCCCCCGGTGGCTGTACTTCCTCTGGGGTCATTTTGCAGGATAAAGGCAATACCATCTGCCCCATCTCCGTCCTTCGTGCCCAGATATATGTCGAAGGTCATATTGAAATCATCTGTCAGATCGATCTGTACATCGGACATGGCAGATCCTGATTGACCCGTAACATCCGGGGTCAATTGGACCGTGGTGTCATCAGTACGCGTAGCGCTGCCATTTAACACCAGATGATCCACCACCTCTTTCGGGGTTTCCAGGAGGCCATCCCAGTCTGCAGCATTTCTTTCGTTGAGCAAAACAGAGGTTTCAATGGATCCAGTTGCCACTTCAAGATCCCAATCGCCATGGGAATCGGCATTGCCAGTTGAGTCGTCCGAGGCATTGACATCCGCATGAGTCAAATCAGCAACAGCATCAACAAAGGACTGCCCTGCTCCATCTTTTCCTACTTCGCAACCATAAAGCAACAAATCCCCAGAATCTGAAAGCGAACTGCCAATTTCCGTAAAAAAGGTGGAATACTCACCCAGGTTTGCCTCATTTATCGTCTGGCCGTTTAAAATAAGCTCGCCCTGATCGCCATGGGAAACCAGATGAATGGCTGAAAGATCAGAATAATTTGATAAAATTTCTCCTACATCATCAAAAAAATGATCCCCCAATTCCACGACCAGGGTAGAGCCAGAAACGGTATACACGCTTGAGCCGATGGCGCCCGTAGGGTTTACATCTGTTAAATCGTTATCGGTGCTGTGGATAATTCCATCAACCAGTTTCTCATAACCCGAGACAGAGGTATCGACTAAGACAATCTGCGAGATAGTGGCACTTTTGTCAGTACCCGTCGTGTCAAGGCTCAGTGACCCTGCCTGATCAGTTACAGACGTATCGCTTAACCCAGGACTCGTGGCATTTGTTTCAGCAGAAACGCCATCTTTTGATGCCGCTTCGTTTACATTTTCCTGACCTGTAACCTGAGGAGAAACCAATGCCGCGTTGTCTGCATGAGTTTCTGCAGCGGCGGTATCGTGCGAGGCATCAGTAGCGGCATGAGCTGCAACGTCAGTATCCTGCTGCGGTAGGTGATCTGTTGCAACAGCTGCATCTGCGATCACGGCTGCAGCCGCGCCATCATAGAGGATGCGCGGCTCCAGAGCCATAAGTAGACTTGGACGGCTACCACACCACACAACTCGTTTATCAGTCTTATTTTTGGCTAACATGTTTCTTCCTCTTTATTAAGATGCCATCAGATAAATGAGATTTGAATTGTCATATTTTTTGCAATATTTCCAATAAGTTAAATCAAAGCCGATCCGGTAGTTCCCCTAATTCTGGCGTATACCGGATCAGGTCATAAGTCTTATGCCCTGCCCGCCCTGACGCTTATTTGATTTAAAAAGCATAAGACTCTTACTTGGAGGCATGCACTTGCAATTACCTTACTGCTGCATGGCATCGTTCATTTTTTGCAGGTGACCATCGATCTTCTTGGCAAGCTCAGGAACGCTCGCTGTGCCGTCGCCGATATCTTCGATTGGGTCGACGCCCAAGCTATTGTAGACTCGCATTAATGCATTTTGCACCTCTGCATAGGCAAGCATGCCTTCCATTTTGCTGCTTGTAGCCTGCAGGTTAGCTCGGATACGATCAAAACCCATTTTGCCAACCCTTTGTGAGTCTTTCTGCAGCATTTTGGAAAGCTTGCCACTTACATCTTCCAACTGGGAGGCATCTTCATACTTTGCTAAAGCAATACCATAACGATTTACAGCAAGGTGGACCTGGGCCAGAACTGCCATGGATAAGGCACGATGTCTGGCCTCTGCCAGATCTTCTTCGGCCTCGTAAACCCCATGTTTTCCAAGACCTTGCGCTGCACCGAGCAGGTTCCAGCTCACCTGAACTCCCACTTCGTTCCAGCTCTCGTTGTACAGATACTCGTTGGTGTCATCAGTCAACTCACCCCAGAACTCCACATGCGGTAACATTTCCAACACTGATTTCTTCACATCAGCCTGGCTGATCTTCAGCTTACTGTCTTCAATGCGCAACTCAGGGCGATTCATCAAGGCCATGGTTTCAAGCTTGCTGACGTTAGGGGTGATGGTTGGTAAGGATTCTCGGCTCACGGCCTCCAAATGATACTCAGTTCCCGGGGGAAGGTTCAGCAGGGCGTTTAAGTGAATTCGGCCTCGCGACAGCTGCTCCTGCAGATTGCGCATATTGTAGCGTATCTGGAGAAGCTCCCGCTGTTCACCCAGCCCTTCCTTAGGATCGACTTTGCCGGTATTGGCTAGGCTTTTAAAACGAACCAATGCCTGATCGCTCTCTGTGGCAATGGCATTAACTTGTCCAAGCAATTCCTGGGCTATATACGCCCTCCAGTAAGCTTCCTGGACATCCTGAATAATGTTTTGCACAACCTTACGCCGCTGTTCCTGTGCAATCAAAATCTCATCTGTTTTCTGCGAAACACTGTAATAGGTTAAGCCAAAATCAATGACATCCCAGGCACCACGCAGAGATGTAATGGTATGATCTTTTTCCTGGGAGGTTGAATATTCAAGACTCACATCACCGGTTGCCAGGGAACGGCTGATGGCTCCGGGTTCATTATTTCGCGAAGAATAACCAGCCATGGCAGTCACTTCGGGGAGATAAGACATCCGAGCCAGGCTTAACTGCTCTTGCGCCACCGCTGTTTCCATCATTTTCACACGGTGATCCAGGTTATATTTGACGGCGCGGGCAATAGCCATGGACAGGGTCATGGATGTCTGCACCGGTTCAATAGCCGCATCTTTCACCATTAAGTCTTGAAAGGATGCACTTCTTTCTTTGCGAAGGTTTACATCTGTTGTCGGATTATGAGTTCCGCATCCAGTAAAGAGCACCGCCGCCACACCCAAAGCCAATACTGATCGCATTCTTTTTTGCTTCATACTTTCTCCTTTTTGTGCATTCGTTTTCGTTTTCTTCATCTCAAAAAAATCTCGCTGTTCCCAAGTGCCAACAAGGCATACTCACCGAGACAATGGCCAGGTATCAATCAACAAAAAAGAGAAACCAGGCAATTTCATCAAGCACATTGCAGATAACCAAAAGGTAAAATGTGCTTTTTTGTAACTTCTATGGTTTTTGAAGTTTTTAAAAATTCTTCAAATGGCGACTATTCGTTTTCTTTTTTGAGAACTGAACCAATAAATGACAGGGATAATTCCCCTCTTCTCAATAAAGTGCCGCTCTCTATTTTTCTAATGATTCAAATTTGTTTGAAACATTTATATCGAATTGCTGGACAAAACTAAAGTAAAGATACTGCAAAGCTTTTCCCATTTTTGGTCGATATTTAAGCCACGCATGCTACACCACAATGTGGTATAATTTTGGAGATATGGGCAGATTTGCCTCTATTAGATACAGCGAAGAGAAGGGGTAATAGCTGGCCTGGCAGCTTGATTACGATCGTGTAAGTAAGACCATGGCGTCGCCATAGGAAAAAAAACGATAGCGAAGCCGAACTGCTTCAGCATATGCATTTAGAATTGTGTCTCTTCCGGCCAGTGCAGCCACAAGAAAAAGAAGAGATGAGCTGGGCAGATGAAAGTTGGTAATTAAATTGTCAACCACCTTAAACAAGTAACCAGGATATATGTACAAACTGCATGGACCTGCATAGGGATGAACAATGCCTGTTTGTCCATTAAACGCAGCCTCAAGTGTCCTGGTGGTCGTTGTGCCAACCGCCCAGATCCTTTGCCCATTTTTTTTGGCACTATTTATTTTTTCAGCCGTCTCTGAGGGAAGGCTGACCATTTCTTCATGAATACGATGAGCACGGATATCTGCCGTGCGTACTGGTGCAAAGGTGCCATAGCCCACATGCAGTGTTACTGTGAGAATTTCCACCCCCGTATCCCGCAAGGTCTGCAAAAGACTATCCGTGAAATGCAGGCCCGCAGTGGGTGCGGCAACTGAACCTGTGTAGCGTGCATAACAGGTCTGGTAGCGTTGAAGGTCATCCGCATGCTGCTCGTCCCTTTGAATATACGGCGGCAGAGGCATCTGTCCGTGTTGCAGTAGAATGTCATCCAAGGTTTCTCCAAACCGGACATGGTATTGCAGTAAGACAATCGCCCTTCCCGTCCCATCTTCTGACAGCACTCTTGCTTGCAAACGATCGCCGAAGTAAAGAAGGGTGCCGGATTTTGCCCTTTTAGAACTCTTTAGGAGGGCCGGCGCCTGGGCTTCTTGCCACTCACCTGAAACATCAGACTTTGCCAGGGGCACTGGATAGGACAACAAAAAAAGTTCTATCTTCCCACCTGACTCCTTCTTGCCAAGCAACCGTGCCGGGAAAACGCGGGAATTGTTGAGAACGAGCACATCTCCAGGCTTAAACAGTAGTGGCAGCTCACTAAAATAGGTATGCTCCCGGCAGGAGCCAGGCACATCACACACCATAAGTCGAGAAGAATCACGTCTTTGTGCCGGATACTGAGCAATCAGTTCCGGTGGTAAAAAATAGTCGTAAGTTGCAAGCCGGTAATCAGGGTCTAATGATAACATGAAAAAAATTTGCTAATACTTGGTGGTGCATGGTCCAGGAGGACTTGGCGCTTGCTGAAACGTGGACATCAGAGTATTTTGGCAGGATACTTACACAAAAAAAAATGTACTGCCTAGAAAATATCTGGTTCACCTAACATTCTTTTTTCCATTCCCATGTACCTTGTCGCTGCAGCCACAGCTTTTGAGATGGATGCCTTTCTGGCTGCTGGCCCTCAACCACCCTTTGCTACGCTCATTACGGGCATTGGCCCAGCTGAGGCAAGTCTTCATTTGACTGACTTTCTCACACATCACCCATCTGCCATCGGCGCTGTTCTTAATATCGGCATTGCTGGTGCCTATGTGCGCGAGGAATCTCCTGCTCGTCTGCTGGATATTTGCTTAGCCCGGCAAGAAGAATTTGGCGATTTGGGTACCTGTCGGCAAGGAAAAATAGAACCGCTGCAGGTGAAAGGAATAACCATACCACAGAGTTTTACTCTCGATGAAAAGCTCTGCAATTGGGCCCAGACAAGGCTCTATAGCTGCTCCATTCCAGTAAAAAAAGGTCGTTTTATTACCGTTAACTCGGTGAGTGGTGATACCGAGCGCGGCAAAGCCATTCTTACCCGCTTTCCGGATGCGCTCTGCGAAAATATGGAGGGAGCTGCCCTGGCACGCGTCTGTCAGCACTTTGCCATACCCTTTCTTGAGTTGCGCGCCGTCTCAAATTATGTTGCCAACCCTGACGAACAGCAGTGGCGCCTGAAAGAGGCCTGCCGACTTGGCGGACAAGCTGCAGCAAGGCTTTTTTAAAAAAAACTGACATGAAAACTTTCCCTCCGCTCAGTCTTGGCTATTCGCCATGCCCGAACGATACCTATATATTTAACGCCCTGGTTCACGGCCATACTCAGTGCAGCGGCCTGCGCTTTGCCGCCCCTAGACTAGAGGATGTGGAGACCTTGAACCAGTGGGCACTCGCTAGCCAATTAGATGTAACCAAGGTGTCTTTCCATGCCTATGGTCATTTGCGCAATGCCTATAATCTCTTACCTGCGGGTGCAGCACTAGGCCGGGGCTGTGGCCCCCTATTAATCACAACATCTGATAAAAGAAAAAAAGCGCAAAAAGACTGGAAAATAGCCATCCCAGGGAAATATACTACGGCGGCTCTCTTATTGCGTCTGTACAATCCTTCAGCAACAAATCTGGTAGTGATGCGTTTTGAGCAGATCATGGATGCCGTTTGTCAAGGCATGGTCGATGCCGGGGTTATCATCCACGAAAGCCGTTTCACCTACCAGAAACATGGCCTTGGCTGCGTGCAGGATTTGGGAGAATGGTGGGAGCAGGAAACTGGCCTTCCCATTCCTCTGGGCTGTATTGTGATGAAAAAACACTTCCCCAAAGACATGCGCCAAGATGTTGCTGCCGCTATCAAACAAAGCATTCTCTGGGCAGACTCTCATCCCCATGAGGTTTTGCCCTACATCAGTCAACACGCCCAGGAAATGACGCCCGAAGTAATGCACAGCCATATTGCACTTTATGTCAATGAATTTTCAAAAGACCTTGGCAAAGAGGGTGAGCGGGCCATTCATGAACTCCTGCTTCGGGGAAATCGTGTCGGCCTTTTTTAAATTCCCTTTGCGCCCAACATGACCTCACAAAAAGCAACTGACATATGCAAAACGCACGACCTTTATGCCTGTATCCTTATCGGCGGCAAGAGCACCCGCATGGGACAACCCAAGCACCTGCTGCAGGAAGGAGGAATCTCCTGGCTTGAGCATACTGTGACAACCATCAGCCCTTTTGTTGACAGGGTTGTCCTGGCCGGCGCCGGAGAGATTCCAGAACAGCTTGCCCATCTTAAACGCTTACATGATCTTCCCGGCTTAGGTGGCCCTCTGGCCGGCATCTTGGCCGCATTTCGCTGGTCTCCATCCGCATCCTTTATTGTCCTTGCCTGCGATATGCCACGAGTCAGTGCCCAGGCAATAAACTGGCTTCTTCTGCAGGTAAAAAACGGTGTCAAGGCCGTCTTTCCCTGCCTGCAAGACTCTCAGCAGGTGGAGCCGCTTTTTGCTTACTATGGCTGGCAGTGTAAAGACCTATTGGAAGACTTGGCCAAGTCAGGTAAATGGGGGCTACACGGCCTGAAGCATAAATCTGGCATCTTCACGCCCCAACTTCCCAGGGATTTACGTCAGGCCTGGTGCAATATTAACACCCCAAGCGAGTTGAAAAAATACTGGCAGCTGACCGGAGAGGAGGAGCCCTGTTCAGAATAAAAGAATCTGACAACTTCGTTAAATTCCACCATTTCAGACACGCGCCATGTCGCTTTTAGAACAGCTCAACAAGCTAGCTGATGCCGAATACAAGGCATTTAACAAGAAAATTATTCCAACGAAGCAGGTCGTTCTAGGGGTGCGCTTGCCGGCCTTGCGGAAAATCGCCAAAAACATCTGCCGCGAAAACTCCAAGGCCTTTCTGGCTGCCAATAAAAATAATATTTTTGAAATGGTCTTTTTGGAGGGACTTGTTATCTCTCTCTTGGATGTACGATTCCAAGAGCTTCTTCCCCTGCTCGACTCTTTTTTTGCCAAGGTGGACAACTGGGCCCAGATCGATACCACAGTATGTGGTTGTAAAAATATCAGCAAAGAAAAAGAGGCGATTGTACCTATTATCAGCACCTGGCTTACCTCGGAAGAGGAATTTGTGGTGCGGGCTGGGCTTGTTATGCTGCTTGCCCACTATGTGGAGAGAGAATACTTGGACCAGATCTTCACCTTGTCACAGAGTGTTACCCATGCGGGCTACTACGTTATGATGGCCAATGCCTGGCTCATTTCAGTTTGTATGGCAAAGTTTCCAAACGAAACAATACTCTTTTTAAAAAACAACTCGCTTAATGCCATTACTCACAATAAGGCCATACAAAAATCAAAAGAAAGTCGCAGGATCTCTCAGGAACATAAGGATCTTCTTGCGCAGTTAAAAAAATCAGAAAAATAGTTTTTTTATTCACCCTTTGATTCATCTCTGGTAGACAAAAAAAATTTTGGCTTTTTTTCAAGCCACCATCTTTTTTATCTGATTAATGTGCGGGCGTTGCAGCAGACTGCCCATGGAGCTTTCGCACAGCCCGTCGCAAAAAAAGAAGAAAAAATACAGCACAGACGACCATAAGAAGAAGAGCAATAAGAACCATCTGCCAGCCATGTTGTTCATAAATTCGCCCGGGTGCAAAGGAGCCTATTGTGCCGCCCAAATAGTAGGAAGATATATAGATTCCATTGGCAATGGCCTTTTTTTGCTGCGCCAGGGTATTGACATAACCGGACAAAATGGCATGCGTCATAAACATGCCCGTGCAAAAAACAAACATGGCAAAGAACATGCTGCGATGATCCTCGATCATGAAGCCTAAAATACCCAGGGCGAAAATCAACAGCCCCACGGCCACCACAACAAACTCCGAACCCAAAATGATTATAAGTCGCCGCACATTTAAAGAAACCAGAATACCCATAACATAACCGCTGTACATAAATCCTATGCCGGTCTCACCAAAGGCAGGATTCAAGCGTTTTAATTCAAAAGGAAGAATATTGAGCAGCCCGGCAAAAATAAAAAATACTGAAAAAATAGTGCAGTAGAGCCAAAAAAACTGTGGCTGGCGAATAAGAGCCAAGGCTTCGCTTGGCCTTGGCCGGCTATACTCAAGATTGGCATCTTTTTCCAGCACACGAAGCTGAAAAAAACCAACAATCAGCAGCAGGCCAAGCAGGAAGAAGAAGAAACGCCAGCCAAAAAAATCAGTAAACATGCCCGAGAGAAATCGACCAAGAAACCCACCCAAAATAGTGGCCGCTATGTACCTGGCCACTGCCGCTTGCACCTCATGACCTTGGGAGGTAAAGGAAATATAGCTGACGAGGGAGGTGAGTATAGCCGGGATGGCAAAGCCCTGCAATCCACGGATAACCAAAAGCAAGATATAGCTGTTGGTACAGCTGAAAATCAGTTCCAGTATCCCTAAAAAAAGCACGGCCATACGAAGAATCAGGCGGGCAGAAAAGGACTCAAGTAAAAAACCATAAAGCATGGGAGCAAATCCCAGGGGTAGCATCATCAGGGTGGTGAACAAAATAGCCTGCAGCGCAGAAAGGGAAAACTCCTGCTGGAAGACCGGTTGAATGGGCTGTGCCGCATAGAGAGAGCAGAAAGTAAGAACCGTGCAAAAGTAGATTTTAACCAAAGTGGCCTTTGATGAATGCATAGCAGCCTGTTGCACAGCAGCTCTCCTTTGTTGTCAAGCTTCTTCCATGTCTTTTTTACACCAACTACGTACGCATAACTTTACGGTAGGGGAAGATACGCAGTAGCAGATAGCTAATAAGAAGTGCCGCCAACAAACGTAAAGTGAGAATGATCCAGAAATTTGCCCCGAAAAGCGCAAAAATAAGCACATCTTCTATGCAGGAATGGCAGACCATTAAAAAGGTGCCGATAAAGAAGATATCACGCTGTTGCAAAGAACCCCGGGATGCCTCCCGCAAGAGGATACCGGCACCATAGGTGATACCCAGAAGCTGGCCCACTATAATGGAGAAGGCGGTGTTCACCCGTTCGACATGGGCCTTGACCACGGAGAGCGATTTAATCCAGTCCATAATTAGAATGAGGACACAGACAAGTAAAATTACCTTTGCCGCCAAAAGGAGGGCCTGGCCAACAGAATGCAGCAACATGGGCATAAAACTCTCAAAGTGTGGCCGTATATTGAGATTCCCCTTGCCCGCTTCTGCGGCCTGAAGGAAAGCTGGCGGTAACACAAGCAGAGGGCTGGCAGCCAGCAAGGCGACAGAGAAGCGCAGCACAATTGAGTACAGCGTTGAAATACCCAACCGCAGCATAATGGTGCTCTCAATGACAAGAGAATGGCAGACGCCAATAAAAATGCCCAGTATGGTCCACTGGTAGGGCGTTAGTGGCAGAGGCGCAGCAAAGGCAATGGCTGTATAGACATTAAGTGTCATACCGCCAATCAGGGCCGGGGCCGTTTCCACTGGTAGGTGTAATAATTTTGTCAGAGGCGTAAGAAGAATGCCTAGGGGCCTGAGCAGGTCAAAATAGAGTAGGACATCTGAAAGGATATAAAATGGAACAACAAATTTGAGAATTATAAGGGAACTCACCAGGGCGGAATGCACTCCTTCCGGAAGGCTCTTGCCAAAATTCCTGACCGCAAGACGTGTCATTTTGTCACCAGGCTAACGAATTTGATTGGAGAGAAGAGTAAAAACAACCCCCAAACACATATAAACGAAAACACCAAGGAGTGCGGTGCCCAAGGGAATCCACCATTTTTTTTTGCCATATCCCTTGGGGAACTGCTCCTTTACAAGTTTAACCTGCGACATTCCTGAACCCAGATACCAGCCACAACCATAGAGAAAAAGGAGCGCTATGGTAATGTGATCAACCAGTTCATTACTGACAAGCAGGGCACTTACCAAATGATTGCCAAGGACGATGACCAGGCCGCCTAAAAGCCAACAGAATGACTGTTTAGCCCGCGCTCGCTCATCTAAGGTCTGCCAATTGCGCATATGGATAAATGCACCAAAAAGGGGAGTAAAAACAAAACTCCAGATGGCAGCGACAAGGGGATTCCACAAAAAAACAGCAGGTTTTTTCGTCTTTTTTAACGGTTGATCCTCTGGTGTCACGCGCATGTCCCCATGGGCAAACAGGTATAGTGGCAAAAGTTGACGCAACAGAGAGACAAGCTCAGTTTAATCTGCCTCTTTTTCAGTAGTTCGAACATGTCACACAAAAGTCAGCTTTTTTTAATAATTAACTAAGAAATGCCTCTATTTTCCGAGCAAGATCTCCTTCAGGCACCGCCCCAACAACCCGGTCTACCTCTTTACCATACTTAATAAAAAGCAGCGAAGGCACCCCTTGAATACGAAAACGGGAGGCCTGTATCTGCTGCCTTGAGGTATCCACTTTGTAGAAGACAAGCTTTGACGCATAGCGACCAGCCAAATTTTCCAACACCGGAGCGAGCATCCGACAAGGCCCACAGGTGGGTGAATAAAAATCGACCAACACGGGCAAATGGAATTCATCTACATAATGACTAAACTCACCATCTGCCAATTCGTTTACCTTCCCGCTTACCGGCGCGTGCACCAGAGAAGTCCCACACTTGCCACATTTTGGGATACGATGAGCCTGTTGAGCAGCGACCCTGTTTCTTGCGCCACAAGCCAAACAGAAAACAATCTTATCCTCGGCCATAGCAATCACCTCTTTTTTCATGCAGCTCATATTGCACATTGACTTTTACATATGCATGGGCTGCCATACTCTTTTTCTCTGTCCTTTGTGAACCATTAACGAGCATTTCATGAGCTAAGCACAGAAGCCAGCACCTTCCCGGCCCGTACCTGTACTAACCAGTAGCGCTCAGGAGTTTTCACCAGTAATTCCCGAAGAGTTTCGCTTACTGCATGGGAATCTTCCACAAGGTTATACAAGACTGAATCAATACCGATAAACCCGTCCACCAGGTGAGCTAAAGTGTGTATCACCTTGGATGTGTATCCTTTTTCAACATCTTTTAGCTGCTGTACAGTCTGTATACCCTCTCCCTCCAAATGCGACACCATGCGCTCTGCAAAGGCCCGATTGGCAGCTAGCCCTTCTTTAAGTGTTGACCAAAATTGTGCAGCAGTCGCTGGCAAGGCCTCTTCCTTCAGGACAATTATTTTGTCGTAGTTCAAAAGAGGATTCCCCGTAAGGAATTTTTCCACATGCCGACACGCCAGTTCAGCACTTTGCGCCTGCGACAAAAAGAAATGAGCGACCGGAAGAGTGACGTTTTTTTTGGTTTTTTCCATCAAGCCTGCCTTCTTTACTCGTGTCATCTCTTAGATTAGGAAGCAACCAGCTGTATGGTCTCTAGATTCCGGTAGTAGCATTCAATAAGTAATCGCGGCGAACATTTCCCAAGGCTGCAAATATGCTTTTTTTTGCCCCAGGTATGCGTACATATATATCTGCAGCCAAACGTTTAGCTGCAGCACGCATACTCTTACCATCTTGGGCGCAGCAGGTGGCAAGGGCAAACAACATCTGCTGATGGGCAAGTTCCTCAATATCTTTTTTCTCTATGTAGGCAAAGGGGCGAATGACGGTAAGGCGTCCATCAAAGAGAGACTGGCTCGGCCGCATAGTGCTGATATTACCTGCGCAGGTCAGATTCAGGAGAAAGGTCTCTATGATGTCATCCATATGGTGCCCCAGGGCAAGTTTATTACAGCCCTGTTCTTTAGCTGCTGTGAATAAAACGCTTCGCCGAGCACGGGCACAACTGAAACAGCCATCCTCTTGTATCTTTGCACCTGCTGGCACATGGAACACCTGCAGGTTAAGCCCGATATGTCTGAGGATTTGTTTTAAAGTATGCACATAAGAGCTTGGGTTCTCGGCACTTCCTGCCATATCAACATGGACAGGGAAAAGCGTATAAGTAAGTGGCGCTTTTTTGAGCCAAGCTGCAAGGACATGCACCAGCAAAAGAGAGTCAATACCTCCTGAAACGGCAACCAGAACCTTGTCCCCATTGGCCAACATGGCATAATCATGCATTGCCCGACCAATAAGTTTATTTATTCTATCTGGTAACAGCATTCCTTTTTCTACAACAAAAGTCGCTTACTTTGCAAAATATGGGCACTGGGCAATCTGTTCTTGCAGTCCTTCCCGGGCAAGTTCTTCTGCGGTAACCCAGGTCATTTTCCTTTTTCCTACCTTGTCAAAGGTGAAAAGGTTGTCCATCAGGGCCTGTTGGCGTTCCTCAAAACGTCCCTGACAGAGCACGGTTCCGCTTTTGACGTCATAGAGGCGATAGGACAATGTAACTGCCGCCGGTTGCTCCACACCATAAGGGCCGCCGTCACGTAATTCATAACGGCTTACTGTTGTTTCCATCAGGGCAGTACTACCACTTTTTTCTGCCACTTTCTGAGAGGCTTCCAGGCGAATGGGTGCACCGGTCATCTGTAGATTACCAATTTCATCCGCTCTCAAAAAATGGGCCTTGGTATTTTTTTCAAAGGAGCTGTGCAGCAAACCATCTATAACTGTTGCTCCATCGTCCAGAGTTTTCCTGGCCGCCTCGGTTAAGATAACATCATCGGGAAGACTCACTTGGACTGGTAGTACACCAAAGGCGCTCATCGGTAACTTTGTTTTCTCCTGTTGCACACTGGTGCTATCTTGCCCATCCTGTGCAGCACATCCAAAGAGAAGTGTCATGGTGCAGAGCATGGCTCCTGATTGAAAAATTGTTCGCTTTGTCACGGTAAACCTCCTGGTTAATGAAAAGAAATAATAACGTTTATATTAACTCTTAACACAAGTTCTCTTGCAATGGGACTAGGGCCTTAACTTTGACAGGACTGCTTAAGTTGCCACAAACAACTGTTATAATGAGCCCTTGGAAGAAAGCGGCCCTTGGAGACCCGGCAAAATGACAACTGCTTCCTTGCAGGCGCGACCCAAGGCCTTGAAGACTGCCTCTACCATGTGATGGGCATTTTCTCCGTACAACACCTCCACATGTAACGTGCAGCCGGCATTTAGAGCAAAGGCCCGCAAGAATTCCTTTGCCAGGCAACCGTCAAAGTTGCCTATTTTTTCGGTTTTCAGCGGAACATCATAGTGTAAATATGGTCTATTGGAAAAGTCCAGGCAAACCCTTGCTAAGGTTTCATCCATAGGAACATACGCATGTCCATAGCGACGAAGGCCACGTTTATCACCCAGGGCCTCGGCAAAAGCCTTACCCAGGCAAATCCCCACATCCTCAACCGTGTGATGATCATCAATGTGGGTGTCTCCCTGCGCTGTTAAAGTCAAGTCAAAAAAACCGTGCACAGCAAAAAGGGTAAGTATATGGTCCATAAAGCCAACGCCAGTGGAAATTGACGTATCTCCCATTCCATCCACGATGAGAACGAGATGAATGTCCGTTTCCTTGGTTCTGCGTTCAATAGTGGCGCAACGTGGCGCTCTGTGGGCCATAATGTACTCCTTTTTCCAGAAATAAAGCACAGGTAAAGATCTTCTCGGACAGAATATTTAATATACTGTATAATTTTTTACTTTCCCCTGAAAAAATACAGAGTGTCTATCATCCTTGTTTTGTCTGATCCTTTTTTTATTGACAGACAGAGAAAAAATTGGCTATATTCCCCTTTTGTTACGGTCACTCATGAGCGGGAATAACTCAGTGGTAGAGTGCAACCTTGCCAAGGTTGAAGTCGCGAGTTCGAATCTCGTTTCCCGCTCCAGAAGAACATTCAAGGCTCGGACCCGCTGTTCGGGCCTTTTTTTTCCAGTTTCAGGATAGAGCAAATGAAGACATACTATACCCCTGTCAAAGAAATTGAGCGGAAATGGCATGTGGCCGACGCCGATGGCAAAGTATTGGGACGCATTGCAGTCGAAATTGCCAATCTTTTGCGGGGAAAACACAAGCCTACCTTTTGTAATTTTCAAGACAATGGCGACTTTGTTATAGTGGTCAATGCTGAGAGAGTTCACCTCACCGGGAATAAGCTTGATAAAAAAACATACTATCATCACTCTGGCTACCCAGGTGGTATCAAGCAGCAAACAGCCCGTGAAATGCTCGTAAAAAGCCCAGAGGAGCTCATCCGCAAAGCAGTAGGCGGCATGTTACCTAAAAATAAGCTTGGCCGGGCCCAACTAAAAAAATTAAAAATATATACTGGTAAAGAGCATCCTCATCAGGCTCAAAAACCAGAAATTTTCGAGATAGGATAAAGGGAGCAGGATTCCATGGTTCAGGAAAAGACATACGCAACCGGTAAAAGAAAAACAGCCATTGCCCGGGTATGGTTGACCCCTGGCAGCGGTCAGCTTGCTGTCAACAAAATGCCCCTTGCCGAATATTTCGGCAATATTTACTTTGAGCCAAAGGTATCTCGTCCATTTGCTGTAACGGAAACCCAAGATCAGTTCGATGTACATGCAACTGTCGCTGGTGGTGGGAAATCTGCTCAAGTTGATGCCCTGGTACACGGCATTGCTCGCGCCCTGCAAGAATTAAACCCTGAAATGCGACTGCCTCTGAAAAAAGCAGGTCTATTGACTCGGGATCCGCGTGCCAAAGAACGAAAGAAATACGGTCTGCGTGCCGCACGCGCGCGCTTCCAATTCTCCAAGCGGTGATCCGGGGCTGTACTTTTTACGGTATATCTCAGACCAAAGGAATAACGGAACGTACCGTTATTCCTTTTTTTTTGTTTTTACTGTCTTTTTGTTTCAAATTTTTGTGATTATCTTGCACGAGAAGAGCAAAATCTATACTCATGATGAAGGTTTTACCATGCTGCGAGTAGGAATAATTGGAGCTTCTGGCTACACAGGAGTTGAGTTGGGTCGCATACTTGCCGGGCACCCTCAGGTGGAACTGACAATGGCAACCTCCAGGCAATATGCCGGTAAAACAATGGCTGAGGTTTTTCCCAGTTTAAACAAACGGATCAACCTCCTTCTGGAAAATCTCGACGTGAAAGAAATGGGTGAGCGAGCTGATTTTTTCTTCGCGGCTGTTCCTCACAAAACATCCATGGATCTTGTGCCCAAACTCCTTGCCATGGGGAAAAAAGTTGTAGACTTAAGTGCTGATTATCGTTTGCACGATGCCGAAGTTTATGAACAGTGGTACCAACCTCACTCCAGCCCCTCTTTGTTGGCTGAAGCTGTCTATGGCTTGCCCGAATTATATCGTCAACAAATTCCAGGGAGTCGGCTGGTTGCCAATCCTGGTTGCTACCCCACCTCAGCTATTCTGGCCTTAGTTCCACTTCTTAAAGAGAAACTCATCAAGCCGGAGACCATTATTATAGACTCGAAATCAGGAACATCAGGTGCTGGACGTGGAGCAAATGTCAGTAATCTTTTTTGTGAAGTTGCTGACAGCTTTAGGCCTTATAAGGTTGGAGGTAGTCACAGGCATATCCCGGAAATTGAGCAGGAACTCAGTTTTGCCGCCAATTATCCAGTGACGGTCTCCTTCACGCCGCACCTTCTCCCCATTTCACGGGGGATCCTCAGTACAAGTTACGCCAATCTGACGCCCGAAGGAAAGACCATGGATCTGCACAGTCTCTACACACGGTTCTATGACAAAGAGCCTTTTGTGCGAGTCTTGCCGCCCGGCACACAACCAGCGACCCAAAATGTAAGGGGATCAAATTTTTGCGATATTGCTCTGCAAACTGACAGGCGGACTGGCCGCGTTATAGTGACCTCAGCCATAGATAACATTGGCAAAGGGGCCTCAGGCCAGGCTGTGCAAAATATGAATTTAATGCTTGGTTTCCCCGAAGAAACAGGCCTCTTGGGAGCTGCCTTCTTTCCCTGATGGCGCGGGTTATCCGTCTTCTTCTTGCTTATGATGGGACTGCCTATTGCGGCTGGCAGAAACAATGTCAAGGCGAGGTGACCATCCAGGAAACAATTGAACAAAAACTCCGTATCATCTGCAGACACACCGTAACTCTACACGGTGCCGGCCGAACTGACGCAGGTGTACATGCCCTGGGCATGGTTGCCCATTTCCATACCCAGGTTCACCACCCGCTCAGCGCCTTTGTAGAGGGCCTCAATTCACTTTTACCCTCGGATATACGCATCCTTGAGGCAGAGGAAGCTGCAGAAGATTTTCATAGCCGTTTTTCTGCCAAGTGCAAGACATATCGATATGATTTTTTTACCGGTCAGATTGTTTCTCCGGAAAAAAGACTGTATATGGGCCATTTCCCAGGTTTTTTTCAACCTTTCCATGCGCAGAAAGCCCTAGGATATCTGGTTGGAACACATGATTTTTCAAGCTTTGAACATGCTGGCTCAAGAAACAAAGAGGCAACCGGCCGAGGAGCAATCCGCACTCTCTTCTCAGCAGAATGCCTTCCCATGCCAAATGTTGACCAGGGATGGTCTCTTCGCCTCTGTGGAGATGGCTTTCTCCGCCAGATGGTACGCATTATAGCTGGCACTGTAATAGAAATAGGACAAATGAATAAAAAGAACCGTTTGCCGGAGAATATACAACAGATCCTTTTGGCACAAGACAGGGCTGCCGCGGGAAAAACAGCCCCTGCTTGCGGGCTTTTTCTGGAAAAGGTCACCTATCTCTCTTTCGAATAAAGCTGTTCGAATAAAGCTGCCGAGAAGGATTTTGTATATGTTTACACCACGCTGCCCATTGATATTGGCCTCGGCGTCGCCCAGGCGTCGCGATATGCTTTCTCAGCTCGGCCTTACTTATACCTGCATTCCCACGAATATAGACGAAACACCCATTGCAGGCGAAGGCCCACGCACCTTTGCCAGGCGCATGGCCATTGAGAAAGCTGAAGCAGCTGCAGGGCAGAACAAAAACGCCTGCATCATTGGGGCGGATACCGTTGTTGCTATCAAAGATAGAATCCTTGGCAAGCCCCAGGACATGAAAGAGGCCAAGGAGTATCTCAACATTTTAAATGGTAATATACATACGGTATTAACAGCCTTTGCCCTCATCAAAAAAGATGCAGATTTAAATATCACTCAGCATGCAGAAACGCAAGTCACCTTTGGACATTTTCCACAGGCAGTGCTCAATGCCTATGCAGACACTGGCGACCCGCTTGATAAGGCCGGCGCTTACGGTATGCAGGGTCTCGGTTCATTTTTAGTGGTAAGTATTCAGGGGTCCGCAAGTAATGTCATTGGTCTTCCGATCAGTCTTTTCATCCAAACCATGCTACAGCATCACCTTGTTCGCCTCAAGGTGTAAGGCGTCTTTGTTTGCTAAAAATATTTTCAGTAATATCAAACAATAACGATATTCTTACTCTCTTTTATATAAGTGCATTACTCTTTCCCCTTGATTTCTTGACAAAATATTTTCACAAAAAGTTTTACACGAGAACAAAAAAGGTAGTGTAAACGCCTTCCACAACCTACCATTTAATGGTAATTTCGAAATGAGTGCTGTTGTTCCAAAAGCAACAACTGAAATAATTAACTAAATAATTAAACGGAGATTCTGCCCGCAAGAGGTGGAGGCAAAAGAAATGCTTCAAGAACCGAATCCAGTTGCCCCTGAAAATATGCAATTGCTTGTAGACATTCCGATTCGTCTCTTCACGGCAATCCGTACCCAACGGTTTTACCCGCCAGCTAACCCGCAGGTGCAACTCAGCAAGAAGCTCCTGCTTGATTCGCTGCAAGAGGGACGTCAGGCCACCGGCAAACAAGATATTGATATTGCCATGGCAGATGGCTGCATTCTGGTGGCAAGCGTGCGACTTGGTGAACGGGATCTGGCCAGGCAGCAGATACGAGGGCTAATCAACTTTTACACCCAGTTCAATATTCACTCCATCACCTTTCACTCTGATTTTTCAGATGAAGACTGCGCGACAATTCTCACGCTGTTATCCGACTTTATGGGCACACGTGACTCCGGTGAATCACTGGGCGCCCTGGTAGCCGAATCAGGCTTAAGCTCAGTTGCCATTGACAGTAAACGCTATATAGAAGTGCATGGTGTTCCCGGAGCTACCGGCACTGGGCATTATGTGCTGGCTGTTGATGGTTCCGAAGAAAGTCCTTCTCCCGAAGGTAAAAGAGAAAGGGAGGCCGCCCTGCAAAGTATTTCCCGTGAACTGGTTGAAGAATTAACCGGGCTGCCTTTAGGAAATGATCTAGATAAACAAAACAGTGAAGAGCTTTTTGAGGCAATTTTAGAAATTCTCTTTAATCTTGACCTCGAAGAAAGCACCATTGGTAGAAATGCGCATGTAGAGGAATCTTCCGTCACCCTTGGCAACCTGCCTTCAAGTGTCTTGGCAGGCCTTTTCCCCCAAATGCCGGAAACACCTGTGGGAGATGCAGTTTTATCATCAACCTTGCAACAACTCTCCCCGGGTGAGATAGATAAGATCATCATGCATCTTGAGACCCAGGCCGCTGCTGACGATGCCATGACAAGCATACAGGCCAAAAATGTTCTTAAACGCCTGGATAGCCAGGAAGAAAGTGCAGGTATTGGTGTGCGCGAAAGTCTTGCTCTGCACCGGGATGCGAGCGAACTGCTCGCCTGTGTGCGAGAAGGCGATATGCCGACGCTGCCTTTGCAACAGCGCTTACAGCACGCAAAATGGGCCTCATCAGTGCTGGTGTCAGCAGCCCAGCAAAGCATGGAAGGAGGTACAGCCAACAGTTTTGCTCTCTTTGATCAAACACTTCGTTTTTTTGGCAACGAACTGTCAGATGAGCAACGCAACGAGGTGATCGGCCTGGCTGCGACCAAAATGGCACAATTAGATGCCCCGGCCTTGAGCAGTTTGCTGGCCCACAAATTTCAGGGTCTTTTCGGTGAGCAGCTGTACGACGAGATCTTGCAGCAGGTATCTGATGTTCTTCTTGATCAAACCATCGAACACTTAACGCCCAAACAGCTCAATCGCATGGTAGCTGTTCTTATCAGTGACATTCCCCTGCAGGTTGGCAAGGACCAGCTGGATGACCTGATCGAGGCCGACAAGGCACTCTTTAAAAAACTTGCCAAAGGCAGGATGGCATCTAAGCTTAAGGCTGAGATCACCAGCCAGCTTGACACGGTTGCACTCCAAGAGCCAATCCAGTCCATATCTGATTTGCCAGATTCCCTGCGCTCCCGCATGGGCGAGCCGAAATGGCCAGCTCGCTTATTGGCCACATCTCTGCAACGAACAATTGATCCTCAGAATTTCGAAAAAGGGAAAGCGAATTTTTCCTCCCATGAGGCGATGTTAAAACGCTATTCCCTGCTCTTTGACAAGGACAACCTGCGGCAAATTGCTGTGGAAGCAGGCTCCTTGATTGCTGCTATGGAAGATGAAGACCTGGAACTCGTGCTCATGCGGCCAGAAACCACCGCCTTTGGCGAGCAGATAAAGGAAGAGCTGGTCAACAAAATAAATGCTGTGCAGGCAGAGCGAATTTCCCTTCGACTAATGAAAAAAAGCGAAAGACATATCGCTCCTCCCTTGGAAATGGATGAACCTGCCGTCCAAGAGGCCTACAAAAAGGTGCAGGAACAGCTACAAAAAGAGAAAATTGAAGCAATTATCCATAGTCATCGGGAAAGAAAAAGAAAACGCCAGGAGGATCAAATCCGCCGTATTAAGGGTGGTCTTGACGGTTTATTGCTTGGTGAAACTGAGACCCTTCTCTTAAAAGAGGTGATGATAGGCGCGCCCGAGGCATTGCGCACCTATATCAGAGAGGAGCAACCTGAAACCGCCGACAGCTTGTTAAAACAAATCGCCATTGGTCTGCGGGATGAAAATCCTGACATACAGAACAATGCTGCCTCAGCCTTGTCCGCCTGCGCCGCTGTTTTGGCCGATGAGGGACAATGGCAACGCCTCAATAAATTATTACCAGCCATGAAGCTGGCCCTGCGTACCCCTGGACTGAAAATAGAAGAGATGCAGCATATCATCTCCACCATTTCAAGCCTTAGTATGCACCACCTAAAGGAACAGCGCTTCTCCCAGGCAGCGAGCGGCTTCCAACTCTTACAGGCCTTAAGTGAAACCCCGGAAGAAGAAAATTACCATCTGCATACGCTCGTCTTGCGGACACGGGACGAGCTGAAAAAATTTGCCACACCGGAAGTCTTGGAGATGCTTCTTGATCTCTACCTGCACTCTGATGAGGACAGTAAAGACGCTGGCAAGCTCCTCAACTGCCTTGGCATTGAATCGGCACGCTACCAGATACAGCAGCTGCTGCAGAGTGAAAGCAGGGCGGAACGGACCCATTTGCTGCGACTGATTGAACATGGTGGCAAAACTGCCTTAAGTGCCCTGATGGAACAACTGAGCATGGATGCTCCGTGGTTTGTCACCCGCAGCATCATCAGGCTTCTGGGAGAGCTCGGCAATTCACCGCTTTTCACTGTGCTCCAGCCTTTTCTCTGTCATACCGATATAAGGGTGCAGCAGGAAGTTCTCCGTACCGGTACAAAAATAGGTGGCGAACACTACAAAAGCTTTCTGGTCAACGCCCTGAGGACTGTTGATAAGTCCCTGCAAGCGGAGGTGATTGAGCGCATCGTTGAAATGCATGATGACCGCTTTGTGCGCCCGCTCTTTGAAATGATGCAAGACGAGACAATTTTAGCGGCAGAACATAGAGATGAACTGCAAATAAATATTGTTCATGCCCTTGAACAAATAGGCACTAAAAGGGCTCTGAACCTCCTGACTACAATAAGTGAGGAGACAAAAGGCCCCGCTCATGACCTGCTCAGCGACGCGGTTCGCCAGGCCGCTACTGACGCTGTTGAACATCTGCACCAGAAGGGGCCATCACCCTCATCTTCCTTTCTGTTGCTCGAATCAGAAGATCAGCCTCAGGTTGAAGATGCATCTCCCTTACCAAGCCCTTCCTATTCTCCCGAAGAGGAAGAATTTTTCTCCCTGCTAGCCCAGGGAGAGAGCGATAAGGCAAAAGGCTTGATGTTGGGCCTCGTTTCCGCTGCGGCAAGATCAGGAGATTTTGCCAAGGCCGATACCCTAAAACAGCATCTCTATGCCGTCGAAGGCCTTGCTTTACGGGAAATAATTCAGGCCGAGGAACTGATTGAGCAGGCAAAACACAACCTAATCCCCCAGGAAGATTTAAAGATATGGGATTCTCTCAATAATGAATTGTCCACGCAGGAATTCCAGACCATCTACCATGAATTTGAAAAAAGAACCTATTCTGGTGATGAGCTTCTGGTTAAACAGGGGGAGAGTAATGACCACCTCTTCTTCATCAATCAGGGGAGCGTCAAGGTCTCCTATGCCGATGGGCCAAAAGAGATTTTTGTCATGACGTTAAACCGTGGACATGTCGCGGGGGAAAATTTCTTCACCCCTTCCGTTTGGACGGTGTCATTAACCGCGCTCATCAAAGTGCAAGCCTATCTGCTCCCCAGATCGTCCGTCCTGGCCTGGGAAGAGCGGTTCCCCGGATTAAAGGAAAAACTACAGCACTACTACAACACCTTTGACAACACCTGGTCCATCCTAGCCAAAAAGAAGCTAGAGCGCAGGAAGTATGAACGAGCCGATCTCTCGCGTAAGATCCTGGTGCAACCGTTGAATCCGCAGGGCACGCCCATTGGCCGTGGTTTTCGTGCAGAGGTGCTTGATATTTCGGCAGGAGGCATGGCCTTTTTAATTCGCATCGGTAAGCAGGAAAATGCCCGTATACTCCTGGGCAGACATATGCAGATTGTCTTCCCGGTTAATGGCAACACGCCGTATCAGTATATTCCAGGCATCATCCTTGGCGTGCAGCCATACCAGTTGTTAGATAGCGATTTTTCCGTTCATTTTCGTTTTGATCAGGTGCTTGAGCCGGAGGCGTTGCAGGCAATACTGCGCTAAGTCTTTTATGATTCCTTAACAGCCGGGACTTTATTTAGAGAAAAGTTCATTGCCGGCTCCCAGAGGAGGTAGACCCGCACGTTAAAAATATCGCTTTTCCGAGGTGAAATGCCAATATTCTCCACTTGCACCCCTTGCGGGTCCCAGTTCGCACTCTGTTCTCCTATCTTCGCTTGCAGCTCGGCACTTAGGGCCTCAAGCTCACTGTTGACAGCCGCCATTTCCTCTTCAACTCGTTGTACATCCTGACGTTCTTTGGCAAGTTGCCCTACATTACGGATGCCACGCATAGATTTATTGGCATTGGTAGTGGAAAGTACCTTTTTCCCCAAGAAAGCGCCCAACAGTGCAGAACCAAAGGAAATAACTGTTTCAATGCCCTTGGCCTGCACATCGCTTGATTCCTTGCTCAACTTTGCCTGCACCAGGGAAAGTTTCTTTTCCAGCTGTCCGTGCTTTTTCTCATACTCCTCTTCAAGCTGAGCCACTATCTCATCTTTTTTTGCTGCAAGTGCACTGGCCACCCGCTGACGAAAGGCCTGTTCCGTCTCATTCGGGGCTGATTCCAGATTGAGGGCCTTCACCTTAAAAAGGTTTAGGGATTTGCTCCGATACAGGTATTCGCTCAGTTGCTTTTCTTCACGGCTCAAATCCTTCCGCACTTTCAGTCCAGCTGGAATATCTTCAAATAAAGCCGCAGACGGCGGCGCTTTTACAAGATTTTCCACAGCAATGGTAAAAGCATCAGCCTTGCTCCAGTCAACCAAATCCTCATCTTCCTGCAGGGGAATAACGAGATGTATATCTGTTGTGGCATCAATGCTGCGGCGTTGGTCAACCGTACGCACAGAGGCAAGTCCCAGAAAAACTGCCTTATATTCCTGCTTAGCTCCAGGCATGGGGGATGGCACAAAATACTGCAGAATTCCCCCAGAGATTGCCGGCAAAGTTAAACAAAGGCTTTTATCTAGTCTCAACTGATCAGGCGTGCCCCCTGCCTCATCTGCTGCATCCCTTTCACCCGGGGGATCAAGTTTACTAATCTCTGCCAAGGAAATGGGCCCTTTCAGATAGGACATGGCCCACCTGCTGCTGAAGAGGACAGATTCGCTGAGATGGGCCGATTGCAGCAAAAAAGTACGCTCTTTCAAATTGCCAATGAGGGCACGCAGCTCTTCCTTGTTCATGGTTTTGCTGCTTCCAGCTATGCCCGAGAGAACCCGGTCTTGATCCTGCCGTGTCTGCAGGCGTCCGATAAACCAGGAACCAATATTAGAGAGTCCTTTGTAATCAAGATCAACCGGATTTTGCGTGGAGAGCACTATGCCTAAGCCAAAGGCCCTTGCCTGTTTCAGTAAAAGCAGCATCGGTTCCTTGGAAGGTGGGTTTGCGGTGGGGGGGAAAAAGCCAAAAATCTCATCCATATAAAAGAGACACCGCAAACCATTACTGCCTTCCTGCCGTCGCATCCAGTTAATCAGTCGGCCAAGCAGTAGGGTCACAAAAAACATGCGCTCGCCATCACTTAAGTGCGCAATGGAAAAGATGGAAATGCGTGGTTTTCCCTTTGCTGTATAGAGAAAATTCTCAATGCGCAGCGGCTCGCCCTGCATCCAGCTGCTAAAGGATGGACTCGCCAGCAGAGTGTTGATCTGCATGGCAAGTTCCATGCGTTTTGCTTGGGGATAAAAGGAATCCACCGGAAAAACCCCAACCTGGCTAAAGGGCGGCTGGGCCACTGAGCTAATTAGAGTTTCCAGCCGCACATCCTGGCCTTTGCGCCAGAAATCAAGCAGGATGGTAGACAGTAATACATGCTCGCGACTTTTCATGGGATCGGCCTCAATCCCTAGCAGCCCCAGCAATGAAGAAACCGTGGCATTGACCAGTTCGGTCACGGTCTCCTGCTCCGCAAGCATCTCTTTACTGGGCGCTTCCATGCTCTCCAATATGGAAACCATCCGGCCAGCTGAACTCCCCGGGGTGTAAATGGCAAACTCCGCGCTCTCTTGTAAACGGCGAATGCGATCTCCATTTTCCTGCCAGTCGGCCAAACCTTTTTTCCATGTAGCCGCCGTTTGCACGGCCAGCTCATCGACACTTATCTTCTTCTGCTCGGCAATGGCCGGGTCGACCCAAGGTGCAAAATCTTCGGGCCGCAGTTCAGGAAAGGTCAGAAGTAAGTTGGCCATATCTCCTTTGGGATCAATAACAAGGGCGGGGATACCATCCAAGGCTGCCTCTTCGAGCAGACTAATGCCCAGACCAGTTTTACCACTGCCTGTCATACCGATAATGGCGGCGTGCGTGGTCAGTTGCTTATTTTTATATAAAAAAGGGGTTTGCGTGTCCTGCCCTTGCAAATTTTTTTCTCGCCCAAGATAAAAAAGATCGAGCTGTTCGTAGGCTTCTCCCTTGTCCATGTCAATCTCCTCTGTTCCGTCTTTCTTAGATTTTCACTGCAGATTGTAAAAAAAAGTACTTGCGCCCATTTAGTTTTTTGGGCCAAGACCCTGTACATTTTTTTCCATTATACAGAATAATCGTTGTCCTCTGCTACCGTGGATCGCAATAGATCAAGCAAATTTACGCGCAAGCCTCTCCTGGCGGTGTTGCAATCTTCAACAAGAGGCTGGCAGTTCAAACGCGATAGATTTCCACCTCATTATTTTTCTGTCGCCCAATTACAATTGCCTACCATATCTTTGTCTTTGTAAGCAGCGCTTGCCCCTGTTAAAATACCTTCTGACAATCGATCTCTTTTTTCGCAACATTTCAGATCAATCTTTCTGTGTGGTGATATAATGCTGTGTATTCGTGCAGTTTTTCTTCTTTTCTGCGTCTATTTCTTTGCCTCTGGGGTAATGGCAACTGAAAGTAACATAGCGGGATTAAGAAAAGGGCAACCCATCTCTAAACTCAGAAAATTACTTGGCAAGCATGGCTGGCAGCCAAGAGTAACCTACTTAAAATTTGGCGATGAAGGATATGAGCACAATTTTTCTACTGCTGGCATCCTTTATAAAGCAGGATTTCACGAGGTTGAAACATGCACTGGCACTGGCGCCAACCCCTGCATATTCAATTACCTCCATAAATCAGGCAAATGTTTACGGGTTTTTACCACCGGTGAATACAGCGTAGGCCAGTACGAACCGGAAGTGGATGATTGGTCATTTGCCTGTCCACCACCTGGGGCACTGAAAGAACCTGGCAAGTGATACGTCTGGCAGCTGATAACTATAGAAAACAGTGAGATAACATATTTTACTTAAGTCAGCAGCTGCCTGGTCTCCTCTTTTCAAAAAGCCGCAGAGGCTCTGAGCAAGTGCGTGACAATTGAGCAAATATTGTTATAAGACAAAACAAGTCAGAATTAGTCGGCAAAATGAGCCATCTTTGCATCCTGGCTATCGCAGATGTGTCTATGCAGGCAAAACGGAACATAATTTGACCGGTTTTTTCTGAACTTTACGGGGATGGCAAACGACTAATACGCCATCAATTACATGAATAAGAGAGGAGAAAAAGTATGTATTGGTATCTCAGAGTCTGGAAGAAATATGCGGTCTTCAGCGGTAGGGCGAGACGGAGGGAGTATTGGATATTTGCTCTTATCAACGGCCTTATTTTTGGAGTAGTGACCTTTATAGAGGGGCGTGCCAACACAAGTGGTGCCCTTGTCGGCCTCTTTCAGTTAATTATCTTCATCCCGAGCCTTGCTGTTGCTGTTCGCAGGATGCACGACTCTGACCACAGTGGCTGGTGGATTTTTCTGCCCATCGTGAATCTGATATTTTTAATCCTGGACAGCCAACCCGGTGAAAACAGGTTCGGGCCAAACCCCAAGACGAGCGAAGAATAAGAAACAAACAGCAAACCAGGAGGGTTGTCCTTTCAGCCGGTTATTCTTACTTACTCCGGGCAACCCTCAGCCCGTTTATCCAGAGCGCCAATGTCCCTATCCACAAAACAAATGAAAGTGATGCCGATATGCAGCCTCCCGAGTTACAGTGTAGCGGCAGATGAAGATGCTCTCCATCTCCTCTCACTATTTAAAAAAAGAGGAAATCTGTATGTTTGATTGGTTTCGCCAGCGCCGCCGAAAAAAACTCACTGAAGTGCCCTTCCCTGTCGCCTGGGTAGAAATAATTACTCGCAATGTCGCCCATTACAGCATGCTTGAGGATGCCGAACGTGTCCATTTGCATGCCCTGATCCAGGTCTTTCTGGCCGAAAAATATTGGGAAGGAGCGGGAGATCTGCAACTTGATGATGAAATACGCGTCACCGTATCGGCCCAGGCCTGCCTGCTGCTGCTTGGTCTGAGTCACAACTATTACCGCAATGTCCAATCAATTATCATCTACCCTTCCACCGTTGTACCACCGCAACGCTCCGTAGGTTTCTTTGAAAACCCCACGGGGCCAGTTGGCGCTGAGGAGCCCATTCTTGGCCAGGCATTTTTGCAGGGCCCGGTGATCCTTGTCTGGGATGCGGCACTGCACGGAGGCAGGCACCCGGAACTGGGCCACAATGTTATCTACCATGAATTTTCCCACAAACTGGACATGCTCGATGGCGCAGCCGATGGCACCCCACCCTTGCGTGACAGGAGTGAATACAATAACTGGGTTAATGTCTGCTCTCATGAATACACACGCTTAAAACATGATGCGAACATGGGTAAAAAGTCATTTCTCGATTCCTATGGAGCCACAAACGAGGCAGAGTTCTTTGCCGTAGCCACCGAGCAATTTTTTGATCGACCACAGAAATTGAAGGATCAGGCTCCTGATCTCTACAGTGTTCTGCAGCAATACTACCGCCAGGATCCATACAAGCGGGCCATGAAGAATAAGCAGTCAAATTGAAAAATGAATAAGACAAAATGTAACCTCAGCCTGCGACGACAATCACCATTGCTCTCACCTGATCCTCCAGGGTTTCTTGAATAATGAGATTTTTTAATCAAGATCAAGGCATGCGATAAACTTCACAGCAGGCATATAAGTGATATTCCGAGGATAAGATTTTGAACATAACGCCGAGGTTGGCAGAAAAAGCAAATATTCAAGATGCCCTCTACTATGAATAAACCTCTCATCCGGGCGGAAGAACCCAAAGATTACACAGAAATATCCAAGGTGCACAAATTGGCCTTTTGCTCAGCACCTCACAGCGAACAAACTGAGCACTTAATTGTTCTGGCCCTTCGCGAGGCTCGCGCGCTTTCTCTCTCATTTGTGGCAGAACAGGCAGGTACAATCATGGGTCATGCGGCCTTTTCGCCAGTTGAGTTTTCAGACGGTTCACGTGGTTGGTTTGGCTTAGGCCCGGTTGCTGTCTTGCCGCAGTTTCAACGACTGGGCATAGGTCAGGCCATGATTAAAAACGGACTGGATACATTGCAATTACTTCACGCATCCGGCTGCGTGGTGCTTGGGGATCCGGCATATTATAGCCGTTTTGGTTTTATAAACAGGACAGATTGCCTTTTTGCAGACGTGCCCGCACAATATTTCCAGGTACTTGCTTTTGGACCGCACTACGCAAAGGGCCTGGTAAGCTACCACAAGGCCTTTTACACAAAAAACTGACATGCTTTCATCGCGCGCAAACGGCACCGGGATCTGGTGCGATTTGGCGAAAACACCTCACAAATATTTTTACTAGACCATGAAAAATCTCAAACTCTTCATTATGGCCATCCTGGCAATATCACTTTTGCTCTCCGGCTGCAGTCTGCATAAAGGTAGCAGTGAGGGTGAAAAATATATGCAGCTTTATGAAAAGGAAAACCAAAACGGCAACAATGCCCAGGCACTTAAGTATCTGCAACTGGCGGTTGAAGAAGATAATACCGAGGCCTTGGCCAGACTTGGAGAAGCCTATTTACATGGTCGCTACGGCCTAAAGAGTCCTGAAAAAGCCTTTCCTATCTTAGAAGATGCTGCTCGTGCCGGCAATACCAGAGCAATGACCGATCTGGGCACAATGTATCTCTATGGAACTGGCACCAAAAAAGACTATGCACTTGCCTTCTCGTGGCTTGACAAGGCAGCCAAGGCTGGTGACATGAAAGCGCCCCGCTATCTTGGCTTAATTTTTGAAAATGGCTGGGGCAAAGAAAGTGATAATACCTTGGCCGCTCAATACTATCAGGAGGCTGCTGACAGAGGCGATATTACAGGGCAATATGAGCTGGGCAGGCTCTATGAAAAAGGGATGGGGGTAACGCAGGATTACCAAAAAGCCTACAACCTGTATCAAAAATCAGCAGCCCGGAACGACATCATATCTCTTCCTGCCGTCATGGCACTGGGGAACATGCTTGAGCAAGGTTTAGGTGTTGAAAAAAACATGGAGACGGCGCTGGACTGGTATAGAAAAGGTGCGGCCCTTGGAGATGTTACGGCAAAAGCAAAAATCGCCGCCATTTTGTTCCCAGATAATCCCTTTATTTTAGACATCACCGCCCTGGTAAAAATTTTAGGAGATGGACAAAAAATAGCGGCCATAGCCATTGAATACAAAGAACCTATCGACCCGACCTCTGTCCAGACAGGAGATTTTATCGTTCCCGGAAGAAAGATTACATCTGTTTACGTCAGCAATGAAGCGGCCATGCATCCGTCTGCTCAACCAGGTAATTTTGTGATTGTTGCCCTGGAGACATCAATTGACAAGGCAAGTGTCAGCATGGGTGGCGAGCCGCAACACCGCAGAAATGCAAGACCTGACAAAAATAATAATCAACCAAACCTTGCTGGCCCTCAATTGGGGGAAAAACCTGATAAACCTGCCACTCCGGTAGCCCTTACAGCACGAATCTGCCAATCAGGTAAATTGAACACGCAAAACGGCCAAATCATTGTTCCATCGCCGGCAATTATGCACAGCAACAAGACGTTTATCCCGGATATACAAGGTTTTAAGCAATTGGTTTATCATGATGCGAAGTACAACAAAGACCTGATGTATAACCTGTATATCCCCGCACACTATGATCCTGCCAAAAAATACCCGCTTGTCCTCTTTATGCATGATGCCGGTGCGGTCAGCAATAACCCCACCGAGACCTTAACTCAGGGACTGGGCGCGATTATCTGGGCATCCCCGGGTGATCAGGCAAAACATGAAACCTTTGTCCTGGCCCCCCAGTACAACGAGGTCATTGCAGATGATAACTCTAAAACAACAGCTGATATGGATATAACTGTTCATCTGCTCGAAACGCTCATGAAAACCTACAACATTGACGCAAAGCGACTGTATAATACCGGACAATCCATGGGCGGCATGACCTCCATTGCCATGGACATTAAATATCCAGACCTCTTTGCCGCTTCACTCCTTGTTGCCTGTCAGTGGAACCCAGCACTTGTAAAACCTTTAGCTAATAAACCACTGTGGATAGTCGTTTCGTCAGGAGATAACAAAGCAAAACCTGGCATGGATGCCATTACTGGTGTCTTAAAAAATGAAGGAAGAAGTGTTGCCAAGTCCACTTGGCTTGCCGATACCAGCGCAGAATCTCTACAAAAAGATGTTGAGGCATTGCTCAATAAACATGCAGAGATTAACTATACTATCTTTAAAGGTGGGAGCCATCGTTATACCTGGATATATGCCTACTCCATCTCTGGTATACGAGATTGGCTCTTTGAACAACATAGATAAAGATTACCATGAATAGATATATTTCATAAACCAGTGCTAATTAAGTAGGAGATTATCATTGAAAACAAGCACCTTAGTTTTGTTCTTTATATGTGTTTTGTTCTTCTCTGCAGAACATTTTCGTGCCGCACAAGCTCCTGTTTTTTTGGTGGCAAAAGTATAACCGCAACAATACATGCTGCTGCTATATGCTAGCTTTTACTCATATAAATGGAGAAACAGTCAGTTACAAAGTAATTCTGGCAGCCTTCAGTAATGCGGCGGTGCTCGAGCAGATTCTAAGTTTTAATATCATCACCACTCCGTTGAACTGAAAAATTGATTAATTACTGACAAACTCTTGGCATTGCAAAAACACCCGCATGCATTCCGACACCTGTTGCATCTGGCAGGATAAATCATTAATATGTTCACTTCTTAAGATAGTCCCGTCTGCCTGGGATATCTATCATCAGTATATTTCAAAATGGATTGGTTATTATGAAAATTAATCTCGCAGCACTTTTTTTTCTCAGCATCCTGACTTTTGTGGGCCCAGTCATGGCTGGCCCCGCGTCTGACGCCTTAGGCAAATGCATGGTAGGATCTCTGACAGGAAATGAAAGAATAGAAATGGCAAAATGGATATTTATGGCTATGGCTGCCCATCCGGAAATGGCCTCACTGGCACACATACCGCCAGAAGAGCGTAATGCGACAGATAAGGAAATTGGGCGGCTTTTTACTAGACTCCTTGCAGAAGATTGCGCTAAAGAGGCAAAAACGGCCGTTGCTACAGAAAGCAAAGTTGCCGTGGACAAGTCATTTGAATTGCTGGGCAGGGTTGCCATGCAGGAGCTCATCACAAATGAGAATGTATCAGAGGCCTTAGTGAGTTACGCGAAATATCTGGACAAAAAGAAATTGGAATTCATGCAATAAGGCAACAAGCGTGCTTCAATTCATGATTTTGCAAATGCTGGGATCGGCTGCAGCAATAAAAAAAATTACATTGTCATAAATATGCCCAAAACCCAGGAAGTGGCAACATGAGATATTTAATAATCTTTGGACTGGCGCTGCTGGGTTTAGTCATTGTGGGAGCAGGGTTTATCTACTTTATCCTCTTTGCCGGCATACCTTACCAAGACCCAACTCCTGATCTCCAGGCCAATTACAGCTTTCATTTTGCTATCGCAGCTTTATTGTCCAAAACTGGAGGAATTGTCTTCTTGCTTGGCCTCCTGGCAATCCCCTTTTTGTGGATAATGACTGGCAGAGTGAAGCCCCGGCACAATTTCACAAGTCACCTCGAATAATTATTTTTCATACGATCTCAGCAATGAAAATTTAAAATCGTTTCTCGAAATATCTTCTTGATGCCAGAGAAACTATTTATACCTGCCTAGGCCTCTATTAAATAATCAAATTATTGTAACTATCTGTATTGGCCATCCATGTTCCGCCTCGCCCACTGTACTCATAAATATTAACAAATAGCTCATCGATGGACTTAAAAAAAACCTGTTTGCTGCTCACCTCGCTCAGTGCATTTGCCCTCCCCTTACCAGCACCAATCATGCAACAGTTACCTTTAAAGGACGCATCAATTCTTACTGCTGCAACAAGTGATTTTGATCATAATGGCTTAAAAGACTATGTTGTTGTCCTGCGGTATAAGGATGAAGAAACAAATGCTATGCACCGGGCCAGGAACCTTTTTGTCTATATGCAGATTCAGAAAGGCACCTTTGCCCTCCTTGCGCAAAATGCGCGGGTTGTCCTGACGCTTGACGACGGTGGTGTTGGAGGCGACCCCTTTGACTATGAAAATGGGAAAGGCATTGCCGTCAATGGAACCTACTTTACGGTGGAAAATGCTGTTGCCGGCGGCATGCACTGGACTGACTACATAACCTTTAACTATGTGCCATCCGTGAAAAATTTCGTCTTCCATAGCCGCATTTTTGAAAATTGGGAAGCAAATCCCTCAGAGGACCCTCATGCTGAGGCCTTAGTAAAGACAACGCATAAGGAAACCAAGGCTGATCCGAAAAAGCCCATATTGCTTCCTGCATACACGCCGTTTTAAACCCGGCCTGATTCATTACCTATAAAGGGCAGGAAATCGAAGAAATAATATATTACAGAACAAATCTGTGCAGAATGCCAACCCACCAATCTGCTTTTCTTTTTCTAAAAAAGCGTTACCTTATAGATTATCACACTATGAATGCGCCGTTTCCCCAAACAAAATCGGTGCATTTCCCTCCCCATACCCGTAAAGGAGAAAAGCAATGCATGACAGTGTAAAAAGCCATGAAGAATTGCAAAAAGAGATGCAACGCATAATTGCCCGGGCCCAGGAGTTGATTGATGCCACGGCAGGTGAAGTTGACGACAAAGTGGCCATGGCCCGCAAGGCCCTCATGCATGGACTAGATAACGCAAAACAAGAATCGGGCAAACTCTATGGACGAGCCCTTGATAAGGCACATGAGGCCGATGAATTCCTCCATGAAAAACCCTACTATGCCCTAGGCGGTATGTTTGCGGCCGGTTTATTCATGGGCTGGCTACTCTCAAAAAAATAAAGAGCACCTATGGCCAATCAACTCACGAGCCTGACTGAAGCAGCAGGTCGTTTGGGAGAAATGGGAACAGAGATGCTGGGCGACCGCCTGGAGCTGCTATCACTGGAGCTGCAAGAGATAAAAATTCGCTTTGTCCAGTTGGTTATCTTTGTAAGCGCAAGTATGGTGTTTTTGCTGTTCGGACTTATTGTGCTTACCTATGCGGCCCTGTATGCGCTCCCCCCCGAGTGGCGGATGTACAGCCTGCTTGGCTGCGCGATGCTTAGTTTGATAACGGGTTTTATCTTCTTCTTTCTGCTCCGCCAGTTGCTCAAGACAACTTCACTTCCCTTTCGTGACAGTCTGAACGAGTTAAAAAAGGATGTAGAATGTTTTTCAACAAGGAATTAAAAAACCTCCGAAGTCGGAAAGACCAAGTCGTCTTGCGTTGCGAATTACGCAGACGACTTGCTCCCCTTGAATGGCAAAGTATTCGCGCTCGGACACGCCATTCTTTTTCCATGCTCGCTTCCCTCCTTGCTGCTGGCAAAATTGCCTTTGACATGCTGCAGGATGCCAGACGGTCCAGAAAAAAATAATAACCCACAACGAAATGCCCTTGTCGTTTTTCCCCTCAGGAGAATGAATGAACCGATTTCTGTTTGCACTTTGTGTTCTGTTTCTCTTGGCCAGTTCATCTGTTTTGGCTGCAGAAAAAAAACCTGCCCCATCTTCTGAGACACAGGACCTTAACCTTGTCAACGCTCAGTGTATGGCCCTAAAAGAGAACCCGAGCATGGCTGTGGCCATGGAAAGAGTAGAACAGGCACGGGCTCGAGTTGAGCAGGCTGTGGCAAACTGGTACCCGAGCCTAGACCTGGCCTTTGGTGGCGGCCACCAACATCTCTCTGATACAACATACAAACAAAACAAGGCCATCAGCGAATTTCTGGGCACCAGTCTCGATCAGAATAACATGGAGTATAACTCGAGCCTGCAGGCAACATGGGTACTCTTTGATGGATTCTACCGGAGTTTTAACGAAAAGAAGGCAAAACTTGGGCAAGAAGCAGAAGAAAATGGCCAGAACGACAGCAAACGGCTTTTAGCAGCATCAGTTGCCCAGGCCTTTCTTAATGCCCAGCTGGCGCAAACAAATATTGATATTGCTCAGGCAAATGTGCAGTTTTACAACGATCAGCTCAAAAACGCCCAGAACCGCTATGACGTGGGCGCTGGGCCTTGGGGCGATGTGTTAAATATCAAGGTGCAACGGAACAGCGCTCAAAGTAGCCTCATGCAATATCAGAGGGAACTGGAGGCAGCGGAGTATGGACTGGCAGCTCTCCTTGGTCTGCCGAATGCCAGTTTGCCTGCAGACATGCGCCTGGCTCCGCTGGGCAACAAACTCCCGGAAAAGGAAGTTACAAATGATGCTCAGGAGACTATTGCCAAAGCCTATGCACTGCGCCCGGATGTACGCCGCTTGGAAAAAATGATCGCGGCATCGGAATCCGCCCTGGGCATGGCCAAGGCCCACATGTACCCTACTATCACCGCCAAGGGCTCGCTGGCAGGTGAACGTGAAAATTCGCTGCCCGCCCAGGACGAATATTACGGCAATACCATATCGTTAAATATGTCTTGGAATCTCTACAGCGGTGGAGCAGACAAGGCACGAATGGTGGAAGCGCAGCATGCGCAGCGCGAAGCCAGCTACAATCTGGCTTCCCTGCGCAATAGTGTAGCTGCAGAAATACGCCAGGACTTTGCCCTGCTGGCTGCAGCTAAAGAGCAGGTGCAGTTGCAACAACAATCTGTAGAACTTGTGAAGGAGAACAGGCAGCTTGCCCAAAATGCCTACGAGGCAGGTGAAGCTCCCCTCATTCAGCTCAACGAAGCACAAAAAGATTTAAACACAACGGCAAGTCGACTTGCCCAGGCACTTGTTGCCTACCAGAGAGCCCAACAGCAGCTTTTAGAAGCAAGTGGCCGCAATCTGGAGCCTGTATACAAAGAGACATCCTGCCGACAAGAGTAATGGATATACCGATAGGAAAATTAGAAATAGAAGTACCAGTCAGCGCCATAGACACCAATGGCCATGTGAATAATGTGCAGTACGTGCAGTGGATGCAGGATGCTGCCATGGCTCACTCCCGGCAACTTGGCTGGCCGCAGAGTCGGTATGTTGCCATGGGAAAAAACTGGATAATACGCTCGCATAACATCGAATACCACCATTCAACCTATGCCGGCGAGATCATCTATGTCTACACCTGGGTAGCCACCTTTGAGCGTATCAAATCCTTACGAAAATTCAGATTTTACCGCCCGGCCGATAAAACTGTGTTGGCACGGGCGGCAACTATGTACATCCTCTGCGATATACTCACAGGCAAGCCAACTAGTATCCCCAAAGAAATATCGGCAAGTTATCCGGTCATCGCTGACCCTGATGAATCGGCCTGGCAGGACTTTTCCTGATTCTTTCTGCAGCCAACCTTTTCTGACTAAAATTCAGCTATTCAGCCAAAAGCCGAGCAAAATTTTCCTCGCTTATCTCTGGAGTAGCATGTCCATAGAAACGGATAACACCGTTTTTGTCGGCCAGCACCATAGTGGGAACTCCTTGCACCATATACTGTTCACCAATGGTTCCGGTGGCATCGAACAAGGTTGGGTAATCCATCTTTGTGCGCACTGAGAAGGCCTTGGCCCGCTTATAGGAATCATTAACACCAATATTGACCCCAATAAACTCCATACCTCGCCCCTGGAATTTTTTTACCAGTTCGTTGAGTTTTGGAATCTCGTCTTCACAAACTGGGCACCAGGAAGCCCAGAAAATAATCATAATGGGTTTTTTACCCAGGCTGTCTTCCAGGTCAATCGCCTTCCCGTCAAGGTCATAGCCTTTAAATGGAATGAGTTTTGGTGATTGCTCCTCGGCCATCAGTCCCAAGGGAAGAGCGCATAGAAAAAAAGAAATCAAGGCAAGAAAAAGAAATAATTTTTTCATGAATTCGATATTATTTTCGAGTTAATCAAATAAAAAGAAAGCCCTTTACTTAAAAAAATAAAGTTCCTGCTTTTACTAAAAAATACTCAGCCATGACAAGCATTAAGACTCCCATGGCTTTTTTTATGCCCACCATCCAGGCCCCTGACCTCGGAAGCGCTGCTAAAAAGCTGGAAAAAAAACCGACAGCCATGAGCAAAGTACCCATCCCCAAGGCAAAAGCAAAGAGGAGAGAGGCCCCCATTAACATATTTTGCGACGAGGCTGTATAGGCTAAAAGTGCTCCCAAAATAGGAGTTGTGCATGGGCCGGCAATAAATGCCGCCGAAATGCCTGCCAAAAAAACTCCGGAAAAACCTCCCTGCAAGGCACCAGTTCGCGTGTTAAAAAAAGATGGTAGTTGAAAAACGTCAAACATCCACAGGGCAAAGAGCAGGATAAGATTGCCCACCACCAGGAAGGTCCAGGGGCTTGAGCCAATCTGCCCAAAAAAACTTCCAGTTGCTGCAGCAAAGACCCCGAGTGCAGCGTAGGTCAGCGCCATGCCAAGGACATAGACAAAAGATAGCAGCGCCCCGCGCATCTTTCCCCCGCCAACATTTGCATGGGCAATAATCCCGCTTGTAATGGGGATCATAGGATACACACAAGGGGTGAGGCTGGCCAGCAAACCGCCACCATACGCAGCAGCCAGGGAAAGCAGCGGAGAATTGGGTAATTGACTGGCTATTTGTCCGGTAGAGATCTCCATAAGGCCTCATGTAAAGAGTAAAACTGTATCAATTATAAGCAGGGAAGAATGGATGTAAAGCAGAAGGCAGGGCTACTTACGTACTTTAATTATGCCTGTTTTGCGCAGCCCAGCCTGCAATAGGAGCCATCCCAGGTGCGGGAGTGAGAATAAAATTCATGAAAAGAGCAGTTCTGCCAAAGCAGTGACAGATGATACAGCCTGCAGGCTGCCTTGACCTGGCAAATTATTCTCCTGCAAATGTGCGGCAGAAGAAGCTGGCAGCAAAAATTTGGTAAAGCCTAGGCGTCTGGCTTCCCGCAAGCGTAACTCCATCTGACTCACGGCACGGACCTCGCCCGCAAGGCCGATCTCGCCGCTGGCGATCGTCTGTGCATCAATGGGCCGCTCAAAAAAGCTGGACAACAGGGCTGCAGCTACGGCCAAATCTAGGGCAGGTTCATCAATACGGATGCCTCCTGCAATATTGAGAAAGATATCTTGATCAAAAAGCGTAATGCCAAGCTTCTTTTCGAGAACGGCAGTGAGCAGGGCCAAACGTTGGGGATCAGCCCCGATGGCAGTACGCCTCCCTGTGCCCACACTGGATCTGCTCACCAGGGCCTGCACCTCAACCAGAACAGGACGGGCCCCTTCCATGCTGGGAAAGACCACAGAACCCGGTACATTTATGGGGCGCTCTGCCAAAAAAAGTGCGGAAGGATTATCCACGGGCGCAAGCCCATGCTCCTTCATTTCAAAAACACCAATTTCATTGGTTGAGCCAAAACGATTTTTCACCGTGCGTAAAATACGCAACATATGCCCCCTATCTCCTTCAAAATAGAGAACCGTATCAACCATGTGCTCAAGGACCCGCGGTCCGGCGATGCTGCCATCTTTGGTCACATGCCCAACCAATAGCGTGGGCAAATTTGTCTCCTTCGCCAGGGCAAGCAGACACGCCGCTGACTCTCGCACCTGGGATACTGTGCCAGGTGCCGAGGAGAGCTCTTTACTGTATACGGTTTGGATGGAATCCACCGCCAGAAGTGCTGGCTGTACGGTGCGAGCAAGATCTATTATGGCCTCGACACAGTTCTCAGTGGAGAGATACACCTGTTCCCCACTAACGGCGAGCCTACTGGCACGCAGGCGAATTTGGTGTGTTGACTCTTCGCCGGTTATATAAAGCACCTTTTCGGTCTGGCTGGAAAAAGACGCCAGCATCTGCAAAATAAGTGTAGACTTGCCAATACCAGGATCTCCGCCAATAAGGATAAGGGAACCGGGAACAATGCCGCCACCCAGCACCCTGTCCATCTCGGCAATCCCTGATGAAATTCTGCCCGATTCTTCACCGACGAGCCCGGCCAAATGTTCAACAGTAATCTCTGCTCCAGAGGTTTCCGTGTTACTCTTTACCTGGGTTTCCACAAGACTGCCCCAGGTGTCACAATCAGGGCACCTGCCCATCCACTTCCTGCTCTCATATCCGCATTGGCTGCAGAGAAAGAGTGTTTTATTACTTTTATTTTTTTGCATTTTTTTAATCCCATTTCGTATAGCAAGAGCATACGTTGTGCCTAAAGGGTTTGAAGTGCTGAATTCCAGTTTTCTCCTAAACCTTGGCACGACTGCATAGCAGCATCGGCCATGCTACCACAGATCAAAAGACTTGCCTTTATTCTCTTGCCAAATAATTAACACTGCAATTCTTCTCAAGCTTCACGAGCAGAAAAAAACAGCAGAGTTGACAGGAGAGTCTTTCATCTCTACTCTTTGGTCAATATCAACTTAACCCTCAGAAGCCAGATCATTTTCCTCAAGGAAATATAATCTGGGCACAACAGAAGGTAAATTCAGATATACTACCTAATCGTTTGGCCATCAGGCCATTTTGCCTAATCACCTTGCAAACCATGCACTACGTCGCAACCAAAATATGTCAGGCCAGCGAAATTGGATACAATGGCAACCTCTTTGGCGGCATTATGCTTTCCTGGCTGGATGAAGCCGGAGCAGCCTTTGCAGGCTACCTTTGCCATACCCCCAATCTGGTAACCTTAAAGATGAATGAGGTGCTGTTTAAAAGGCCGGTCAAAATTGGGTATCACGTACGCATCTATGCCAGAGTCGTTCATGTGGGTAGTTCTTCTATCTCTGTCATGGTTGAAGCCAGGCGATTTGACTTTGATAAGGAACTTGAGGAAATCGTCTGTTCCACCAATATTGTTTATGTAAAAATCAATGCCCAAGGTGAAGCGACACCCATTGACGAACGCCTGCGCAAGGGCATCGAGTTGCGTTCAATTAGTGAATTGACAAAGGTCTTATAAGACCCATTTAAAAAAAAACTATCTTAAAATGTCTCATATCAGAAACCAAAACTCCATGAAAGCACACCATATACCAACACATAAAACCAAGGTTGTCTGTACCATAGGCCCGGCGACGGAAAGTCAGGAAATGCTTGAGCAGATGATTGAAGCAGGCATGGATATTGCGCGCCTGAACTTTTCCCACGGGGACTTCCAGGAACATGGGGAAGTGATCCGACGCATACGGCTCGCCTCAGAAAAAACCGGCAAAAATGTAGCCATAATGGTTGACCTTCCCGGACCTAAAATCCGCATTGGCAACCTGGTGCAAGAAGACGTACAGCTCGAACCCGGAGCTCTATTTATGCTTACCTCAAAGGAGATTTTGGGTGATGCTAGTCAGGTATCAGTGACCTTGCCGAACCTGCACCTTGTTGTTCATCCTGGTGATATTCTTTTTATAAACGATGGCCTTATCCAGGTGAAGGTTGAGCGCATAGAAGGTGAATATGTTCATTGCCGGGTGTTGGTAGGGGGCAGTCTCCGCTCTCGTAAGGGGCTTAATCTGCCTAAGATTGACCTGGGTATCTCTGCATTCACCGAACATGACCGAAGATGCATGCAGTTTGCTCTGGAACAAGGGGTAGATGCCATCAGCCAGTCGTTTGTTGATGATGCCAAAGATATTGAAGACATGCGTAATGCGGCAAATGAAATGGGCTATTCTCCATTTATCATTGCAAAAATTGAACGTGCCTCGGTGATTGGGAAAATTGATGGCGTGCTAGAAGCAGCCGATGGCGTGATGGTTGCCCGTGGCGATCTGGGAGTAGAAATTCCCATAGAAGAAATTGCCATTATTCAAAAAAATATCACCGCCAAGGCAAACCTCCACGGCAAGCCTGTTATCACTGCCACCCAGTTGCTGGAATCCATGGTCAATAATCGGCGCCCAACCCGTGCAGAAGCCACGGACGTGGCCAACGCCATTTTAGATGGTACTGACTGCGTTATGCTCTCGGAGGAGTCGGCCCTGGGCAAATATCCTCTGGAAGCAGTACGTATGCTGGTGAGCATTGCCAAGGCCACCGAACCGCACAATGTGAAGAAGTTTTACAGGCAGGACTCCTGCAACCCCTGCGGCATTGACATCCGCGAAGTAGACTTTATTACGACAAGTGTGGCGAATATCGTCAGCCAAAGTAGTAACATAGCTGCCATTCTCACACCGACAGACAGTGGCATCACGGCCCGCAAGCTCTCTCGATTTAAACTTCCAGTCTGGATTTTAGGAGTGAGCTCAAATAAACAAACCTGCCAGGAACTTATTTTCTCCTATGGTGTCTTCCCCATCTTTGAGCACATGCATCCCGCTGATTGGACTGATTGTGCCCGTGATTATGCGCTCAAATACAACATTCACGGGGTAAGCATGGTACAGACTGAAGGCCCCTCACCCGAGAATCCCTTTCGCAATCATAAGATGGAAATTATTACCCTGCGAGATGTTCGCTGAAAAATCTTACCAGTACGCTGCATTACAAAAGGCCTTTTCCATAAATGGAAAAGGCCTTTTTCGTTCCGCGCTTTTACGGCAGCATTTGCCGTGTACATTTCAGATTATTTGAGCAAATCCTGTGGTTTAATAACGTCACCGATCTCAGCTTTTAAGGCCAATAAACCAGCGCGCTGGGAGTCATAAATATCA
>RRZU011360497.1_pt1 | contig 90677 bp, 85 predicted proteins | sample 2165561 | NCBI WGS metagenome assembly RRZU01 (sample SAMN10456909, study PRJNA506462) | wastewater metagenome | isolation source: wastewater sludge | place: USA: Moscow, Idaho
CACTTAACACGAAGGGAGAAAAAGAAATGGGACTAAAGAACTTTTTTAAAAATCTATTCACTTCAACTGCAACTAATGTAGCAACTACTGCATTAGAGTCAGCTATCAATGGAGATAATAGAAAAGAAATTAAAAACCATGTAAAAGAAAACCTAAGGGAAAGTGCTCGTATCACCGCAAAAGAGTTATTAGGTTCTATAGGGGAATTTGTACCTAAAGAAACTAAAATTGGTGAGAAATACAATATCAAAATCTCAGCAGACGGCACTGTAGTAGGTGAGTATAAAAACGTAGGATTTACAGTAAAAGTAGACCCTATTAATAAAGATACTTCAGCTATTACATTATCTGTATTTGGTCGCAAGAATAAACCAGAAGTACCATCAGTAATCACAGGATTCAATGTAGATAATGAACCTATTGATAATAGTGATGATGACTACGAAACTTATGATAATTTCTTATCATTATATAGTCGTATGATGGTTTCTAAAATCAGAAATACAAGTATACCAAGAAATGATTTAATTAGAAAAGTAGAATTAAATGAATTCAAACTTGTATTAAAAGATGCATTAGATATAGCAGTATCAAAAAATCAATTACCTATAAAAGAAGAAGAGTAATTTATTTAGCGTCCTAGACTATATGTCTAGGACGCCTGCTATATACTTTATAAAAAAACTAAGGAGAAAAAGAAAATGAAAAAATTAATTTTAATAATCACGGTAATGGTTATAAGTATTATAATCACAGCAAACGGAGAAACTAAAAAGCAAGGTAGTATGTCTTATGCTACAATAGAAGATACTATGGTAATAAATGATATAGTATTAAGATACAGAGATTTAGAAAAGTTACCAGCACAAAAGAAAAAGACTCAAAGCATATCATCTCAAATGAAATTATATGAAGATATGATTAAAGACTATGATAAAAGAGATATTAATAGATTAGGAAGAATAAATACATTCAAAGAAATAGATGAAAATGTAGCAGTAGCTATGGTTAAAGGAAATGAGTATTTCTTCCAGAATAAAGATATGGATACTAATACTACATACAAAAATGTAACAACTATAGCAGAGGTAGTAGCAGATGATGAAATAGATAAGGATTTGTCAAGAGAAATTAGTGGTAAAATAGTAAAGACGTTAGGTGGGGCAGTATCTTTTTATGGGAAAGAAGAACACGGTGGTCCTACAGCAAGTGGTGAAAGATTTAATATGTATTCAAATACATGTGCTCATAAATCTTTACCATTTGACACAAAGATACGAGTAACTAATAAGACAAACGGAAAGTCTACTATATGTAGAGTAAACGATAGAGGTCCTTATATTAAAGGACGTGAAGTAGATTTGTCTTATCAGTCATTTGTAAATATAGCATCTGTGAAAAAAGGAGTATTGAAATCGTCAGAAGTAGCTATAGAAGTTGTAGAAATGGGTAATGGAAAATACAAAAAGAATAGAATATATTCAAGTAAATAAATAAAAAAAAAAATTCGAGGAGGAGAAGTAAAATGGCAGATTTTATGGAGCGTGTAACACAATACAAAAGAAATACTAGAGTGGTGATAATACTAATAAGTATTAATATGCTTATTAATTTAGCATCAATCTATACGTTCAGAAGAAGTAGTAGTAAAGATTTATTTGAGGGTACTTGTATAAAGTATCCTCTAATTGAAAAATATCAAACTGATACTGGTACATTTCTAAAGTTTAAGAATGATATTTCTTTTAGAATTAGAATGAGAAGTAAATCTACAAAGGAGTTATTCAATGCTTTAGAAAAATATCAAAAGATAGAATATGACCAATGTCTTATCTTATCTGATAAAGTAAACGAGGTGGTGAAAAACGATAAAAGGTGGTGAAAAACGATAATGAGAACTAAAAATATCATAGGAAGAGGAAATAAACCTTGGATACAATATAAAAACTCAGATGATTTTGATGATGATGACATAGTAGAAAAGAAGAGTAATATTATTACATTAGCTAATGGAAAAACTATTGATATGAATGATTATGACATGCTTAATATCGAATACGGTAATAGAGTAGTAATAGGATATAAAACTCCACAGGCTTTAAAAAGATTAAAGGAAAATCATAGAAGTATAATAGATATAATAACTGGAGCACTATCTACTGAGCAAATGGAGAAAATCAGAAATAAAGAGAAGCTAAGTAAGTCTTCTGATTTATCTGGAGAAGCTAAAACTCAGTTACAGATAGTTGATTTTATATCAGAACTTATTATGAAAAAATATGGTGAGTATTATTATGATTGTCCCTATACTAATACTAAGTATGATTTAATGGCATTAGCTCCATTAGACGAAAGAGACATTATGGAAATAACGAATTTATGTATTGCTATAAAAGAAAATAATAGGTCTAGATTATTTGATTTACTTGACTTATGTGAAAAAGAATGTGATAAGAATTTTGACAAAGAGGGAAATCTAAAAAGAAATGAAGATTACGGTATATTATTAGTACTTAATAATATGATACTACCATCTAGATTATTTAATGAATTATCAGTTCATCTAAATAAATACATAAATAATGCATCTGTAAAATATGATAAATCAGATAATAGCATTCATCTTGCTTCTTTTGAAATATGTGGTAAGAATGCTATATTATTATGTATAGAAATTATAAAAAGAATTATAAATTAAAAATAAAAGGAGAAATAATATGAATTTAATACAAGCAGTAGAATCTAGATATCTAGTAAAGGTTATGACAGATAAGAAAATAAATGATGCATACAACTGGGGTGTAGCATTATTTAAAAGTGACGATGTGCATGAATTCGATTTTAAGCATATCTTAAGATTAGTAAATCATTTAGTACGAGAAGACCACGAGGAAATATTTTCGTATGGTACAAGTATCTGTACAAAAGATAATGAAATAAATATTAAGTATATTTCAGGAGAGAAGTTAGAATATATTATTGAAGATAATATAATAACTGATTTACCAAAAGTAGAAGGAGATGTTATACTAAAAAGATTAGATGGCATCAATATGTCTACAGTAAGTGAATATAGTGAATTACCAGAATATGATGCTGTAGATACTAATATACTACTAGTAGAAAATAAAAATAATATTGAGCTTCATTTCAATGCTAAATATTATAAAGAAAAATCAGAAGTACCTTATAGACATAAGGATATGGTAATATCATATGACTATAGTAAAAATGAATTTAGCATCCAAAGCTTAAATTCAGATACAGTAACTCCATTTAATACTTTTATTACAAAAGATTATTTATCATCTGCTATAAACGATTTTATTCCATTTTATATAGAAGGCAGAGATTATGGTCTTGACTTATTCTTTTCTACATTAAAAGATATCTTCTTTGATGTATCTAAGCAAATATATGAAGAAATTTATTTAAAGTCTAGAGTAGACGAGTATGCTCTTATGCATGCTAAATATAAAGATATAGTAATTAAGCAAAATGTCTTTATAAGAAATGATGAAATAGTATGGGGATTCTTCGATGAGTCTAAAACTATTACTGGACTAGAATTAGCATTTAGAAGTAAAGATGCTATAATGGAATCCTTATATAAAATACAATTCATGGCTAATAAAGAAAGCACTTTAACTCAAAGACTAGAAAATCACTTCAGAGAAATCTCATATTTTAGTGGTAAATCAATTAATGAATTACTTGAAAGTGATACAAGAACTTATTTAGAAGAATTAGTTAGATTATCAGATAAGATTGATTCTACATTACTTGACTATAATATATCTTATACTAGCGTAGATGAAAAAGGTAATCATGTAATAATTAATTACACTGATGATAAACTAATAATCAAAAGCAAAGTAAAATCATTATCTAATCAAAAGGACAAAGAAAATACAACTATAGAAGAAGATGAAGTATTATATGGTTTAATGCATTATGCATCTAAAAGAGCTAGAATAAAAAAGGATATAGCTAAATTATCTAATAGTAGAATACTAGATGATATATTTAACTATAATAAAAAAGATACACCTAAAGGACAGGAGTTACCTATTCCTATAATGGATAAGAAGGAGAGTTAAATGAGTGATATAATAATAGCAAATAAAATAGTTTATGAAAAGTATGGCAGTGGTAAATACATTGTCGTACCGGCTATTTTATTGCCTAGAGACACATCTGAAGATGGTGATGATATACCAAGTAATAGAGAAGTTATATTAACTAGAATAAATGCTAATGAATTCAATCTAGTATATTTAAAAAGATATGACTCTATATCTGCTGATTATCCTATACTGGAAGAAACTATGACAGCATCGTTTAATAGAAATGATGTAGAGCAAGTGATAGTTAGAAGACATAGTAAAAGACTATTTACTATAGAAAATAATCAAGACATAAATGAAAAGATAGATAACGAACTAGGACTATCATCTTTTATATATTATATAAATGAAGCATTAGAACGGTTAGATAGCTTTATTGATTATGATAAAGAGGATAGATTTATGAATAGTGTAGCTAGTTCATATACTGAGAACTATGAGAAAGTTATAAAAGGACTTAAAAAATAAAAATAAAAAAGGAGAATTTTATGGACAAACTAAAGATGAAATACGCAGTATTTTCATGGATTTATATTCATGTAGCAAAGGTAATAACGCCAACTATAGCAGCATTTATATTAGAACTAAGAGTTGGTACAACTAAGGATATGACAAAGTATATAGTACCAGATACTATATTTTTATCTCTTAATAAAAGTTTTAATCCTAAAGAAGCAGTACTTAAAGCAGATACTAATGATGTAGTATGTACTGCTATCATGAATGCTAGAATGAAAAACTTCAGTCATGTTACTATAGATAATACACATGAAGAAATACATGTATCTATAACTCATGATAAAAAAGGTAATATAATAAATCCTATGAATGCTGAAGTTGAATTAGAGTTTAGTACTTGTAGAAACTATTTAGCTAGAAAGATGCTAGAGTTAGCTAACGCTCATAGATTTAAGATACATACAGCGTTACAGATGGAAGTACTTGAGAGCACACTAGATATTCATGCAGATGAAAGAATAATACATTCCAAAGATACAAATGTAAATAATATAGAAAGAATAGATAAGTATCTATGTCAAGGTATTAATAAAATAATGTCAGAATTTAATCCAACTCAAGAAGACATAGATAACGACGTTAATGACGATACAGTAACTACATTTGACACATCATCTGGTAGCTCTCGTACAACTGAGATGACAGAGGAAGAAATTAATGAATCAAGAAAGAAACCTAAATTAAAACCTATTGAAGAGATACTAATTAAAGAAACTACAGCAAAAGCTATTAACTTTGAAATGATAGTATCAGATGATGAAACTGTAGTTGAGATAAACGTTAAAGTACCAGAATTAGAAAAAGTATCGAGACTTAGACTAGACACTAATAATGATTATGTCATTTCTACAGTACCTTTTGACGATAGACCTTATGAAGAAGAAACTATATACGTGGAAGGGTCTAATATGATAAAAGTATATGGTATAATAGATAGATTCTTTAATCAAATTAATGAATATGCTAATTATCATAAATATGATGTCAGTTCTACATTCCCATTATGGTTATCAGATAAAATTATATTTGATGGACAAGAGGCTGCTGAAATGATGAGAAAAGGATTAGATAAAATAATCAGAAAGAATCGTCATAAGCATATGCTTTCTGATAATCCTAAGGTTAGTCTTATTTCTATGGGTATAGAAAAAGACAGTAAGATATCATTAAATGATTCGTATTACGAGAAAAGTTACAGAGCTATGATATATAGAACACATAAGGATGGTGTAGATACTCCTCTTGAGCTTAGAGTAATCTGTCGTGCTCTACCTGATGCAACTGGACATATGACATCAGTGGGTTCTAGTTACAGTATAATAAAAGAAGGCTCAATAGTATATGCTAAAGATATAAACTTTTCAGAACCTATTTCTAAATACGAAGTATCTCAATTCACTAATAAGTTTACAGGAGAAGTTGGAAGATACTTAGCATCTATTGATAAGCTAGTAGATGTGCGTGAAATAGAAAGAGTCTTTATAGAAAATAAATACATAGGAAAGAGAAGATTAAGAGGGTTCTTTGATGTAAGCGGATTTCTTTCACTAAGAGTAAGTACAGAAATTCTTTCACTAAGAGTAAGTACAGAAATAGGTAGAATAAAGAAAGACTATCTAAAAACGGTAGCTGAAATGAATACTAAAAGAGAGGAGATGGTTAAAAATGGATAGTATGAAATTTTATACTATTGATTATAGAACTGGTATACTTAATAATGAGAACGGAACTTCTGAATGTGGTTCACTAAGATATGTAGGAAAGAGTATCCCAGAAGAATTTAAAGATTATAAAGTATTGTATCAGATAGTTGAATTACTAAGTAGTGACACTGAAACACACGAAAATCCTAAGGTTGAAGCTTACAGTGTACTTCTTACATTTAAGAATAAATTTACTGATAAATATTATAAAGAAATTCTACCATGGGAATTTAGATTTATGTATTGTATAGATGGTAGAAGAGAAAATGAATTCTTTAATGTGCTTCCTCACGGTATTCTTTTATTCCAAGGTTTCTTTGATGAAGAAATAGAAAATGACTATACTAAGTATACTACGACAGCAAGAAAGATATACCGTACTATATTTAATTATACTAATCTTATAGAAGCATTTAATGGAGAACCTCATAGAATGAATGGTGAATCATTAATTCCTTTAAAATTAATGAGACACTATTTAGAAAAAGGAAGTAATATATTAAGAGTCTTTGATTTAGAAAAAGAGCAAGAGATTCTTGATAAATATAACTTAGGTGTAGGATTTATTCCTAAAGACTTTGAAACTTATAAAAAAGAATTAATAGAAAAAGATAAGACACTAGAAAATTGCATATCAGATGATGTAGTATACAAAAGATATGTAGATAGTATACTAGCTACATTACAACTTATATTATCTGGTAGAATACATCATAAATCATTATCTTTTAATATGCAATAATAAAGGAGTCCTTAAATGGACTCTTTTTTTTTTTGTTTATTTTTTAATATGTATATATTATAAAGGTGATATCAAAGTATTCTATTTGATATCATTAAGCTAAACCCATTTAGCTTAAAACGGTATCTGACTACACTTTAAGGTGTAAATTTAAAGCAGATACTAAGAGGAGAGAAAAATGATAAATTTTAAAGAGGAAATTTTAGACACAATTGCATCAAATAATAAATCTACGGAGGATGTGGACTATGTAATATTAAACGAATACCAATTAACTAGTGACAGTAACGCTGAGTACGTCCCATCTGAAATAGAGTTTGACCATCTTTTGGAAGTTGCAGATGGTATCATCTATGATGACGGCTACGGAACTGTTATCATAGATGATTCATTGAAAATCGTCTTTAAAGATGGTACATACATGGACAGAAAAGAGTATGATGGTTCTGAGTGGTTCGAGTTCCATTCTACTCCAGCACGTCCTAGTAACAAGTATAAAGAAGAAAACTTACGTTCTCTTCTAATCTCTAAAGGAGAGGAAGAGGACGAAGATGAGTTATTTCCCGAATAGTAACAACACCACCGAGGAGCATGATAATAGATTAAATATTTTTTAAAAGAGTGCTTCGTGCACTCTTTATTTTTCGCAAAAAAATAAAAAAAAAAATAAAATAATAATACTAGGAGATGATTTAATGAATATAGTATTTTCAGGATGTCGTGATTTTACAGATTACGACTTTCTGGAATCTAAGTTAAACGAAATTCTATCACATCGGAATTTCAAAATCCTAGTTGGAGAGGCTAAGGGTGTTGATTCTTTAGTAAGAAGATACGCTAAAGAGTATAACATTGAATACCAAGTCTTTAAAGCCGACTGGGATACTCATGGCAAGTCAGCAGGACATAAGCGTAACAAAGCTATGGTTGATTTAGCTGATGGGTTAATAGCCTTTTGGGATGGCAAATCTAAAGGTACAAAAAGTACTATAGATTTTGCTAAAAGGAAAGGCATCAAAGTAAAGATAGTAAATATATAATAGAGGAGGAAGCAAATGAAAAATGTCATTATGGAGATTAAGAATCTCCTTTGTGATTACGTTATCGCAGAATTCAGAAAGGTAGAAGATATATTGCCAGTCATTGAGTCTAATCATCCAGAAGATGATGAAGACTATATGATATACGCAGAGGCATTAAAATCAATAAATGCTCCCGCTTATTTATTAGGTTCATTTAGTCATGTTTTAGATTTAAGACATGACTATGATAACCTCACCTCAGTTTAATGCTCGAGATATCAATGGATGTGACAGACAACGTTGAGAACTATCTTGAGCAAGAAATAAGAAGGTCATACGGTAATAAGGAATTAAACCGTGTGGCTAAAAAAGTAAAAAGACACTTAAGAAACGTCTTAGGTGGACTCGAAGCTATGGAATACGTAGCTATTACAGCTGGAGCTATGCTAGATGACAAAGATACATGTCTAGCAGAGGATTATAGTTATATAAAAGGAGATAGAGCATTTAGAAAAGCTCTAAATACTAACGTATCACTATTTAATTATAATCAATTGGAAGACCATCATTTTTGGGAAGATGAATGGTGGCAATACGAATAAAAAAGATACAATTTAATAAAATAAAAAAAAAAATCGAGGAGGAATCAAAATGGGTTTAAGTGCGGTAGTGTACAGCTTATTAAAAGAAAAAGAAGAAGGATTTAGAAAGGAAGTAATGTCTGCTAGAAAAGATTACGTGCAGGCTGTAGAAAAGTTTAATGAAAAATTCACAAGTGGAGAATATGAAAAACTCCACTTATTACAAAATGATTATACTAATAAAAGGACGAGATTACTTAATTTTATAAGAATAATAAAAATTGAGCAATATCGTCGAGGTGAAGAATCTTCTGTCTCATTAGCAGAGACACTTGCTGTGTCATGGGAAGAAATACCAAATGATTCTAGGGTGATAGTTGGTAAGATACCAACTGTAACGCATAATGATTTATGCTACACAGCTAAATTAGATAATTACATAAAAGAATACGACGATTTAATGAGACAGGAGGAGGAAGATAATAAGTCATTAGAATTATATAGAAATACTCTGGTATCTGAGTTGTCAGATATTAGAGATAGAAATGACAAAGTCGCAACCGATGTAATCAGTGAATATGGTTACAAGGAAGAGTATTACTTCTGTAAAGTTAATACTCTACATGGATTCATTTGCGATAACGATATAATTAGAGACAATAATATGTCTCTAGGTTACGAAACTGAAGAAGATAGAAAAGGAGATAATCCTGAAACTATACTCTTCACATACGAGAATTTAAAATTATTAGAAAAAATTGTAAATTTAGTATCAGAGGAAATAAATAGTATACCTAAAGAAAGTAGGTATATAAATACGCCAATTGATGATACAAAGATTGGTATCTTCGTAAAGGAGTTAGAACAATTCTGCGACGAAAATCTGCCTATCAGGGAAGGATTCTTCTTTGGTTCTAGGGAGTACGATGAAAACTATGAAAATCAGATAGAGACTTTGAAAAGTTTCATAACTAATATAGAAAAACCAGAAGAAAAGGTTTTTTTCTATGTAAGTAGTTATTAAAAAAAAAATAATAAATTAAAATTTCGAGGAGGAAAGTAAAATGAAAAGAAGAGATATGATTAAAAAATTAGGATATCAAGGTGTACAATCATTAATGCTACACCTAGAGATTCTACAATCTTTAGAAAAAGAGTTATATGAAACGACGCTTTTCAGAGATTACTATAATAAGTATACTCTTAGATTAATACGGCTTGGATATTTATATAAATATCCACCGTATGATATATTAAATATATCAAATGAGCTGATACATTCTTATAGGAGTATTGTAAGAGATATCAATGTAGCTGCAAATGATAAAAATTATGAGCGTAGTGCAGGTACATTAGGTATCCTAAAAAATACGTTACAAGAAGTAATAAGCGTAGCAAAGCTTATTATCATTGTAGCAACTACTGGCAATAAAGTGTCAGTAGATAATGTAACTATGACAGACAAAGAAAAAAGAATCTTCTTTACCGTATTCAAGAGTAATCTTGAAGATATGGATATAGAAGATGAAGTATAAATTAAAAAAAAAAATAAATAATAATACTAGGAGGAAATAAAATGAGCCAAATGTTTTTGACTATTAAGGATATTATGACAAATAATATTCTAACTGAATTTCATAAAATGGAAACTCAGTTAGGAAACGTGAGTTACGAAAAGTATATCTTGAGGGACGATGATGAAGATATACTTACAGTGATATTTGCTAATCATCATTTGATGTCAAGTTTTTCAGCAATGCTTGACATCAGACACGATTATCAGGATATTGATACTGTGCTGGAGTCTTCTATGGAAATAAAAGAAGACATACAAGATTTCATGGAAAATTCTATGAAAAGAAAGTACGGTATTAAAGAAATTAATAAAAAATCTAAGATGATAAAAAAGCATCTTAGAAAAATTATAGATGGGTTAAATGTGCTAGAGTACATTACCATCAGTATGGGAGCAACATTAGATGGTGATGCTACATGTATTAACTATCGCGAGGAATACAAAAGAGCAAATAAGCTCTTTAAAAAATTATGTGGCATCGAGTTATTTTTATTTAATAGCGATGATGCTATAGATGAAGAAGAACTTGAAATATCTTCATTCTTTGATGATATGGATGAAGAGTATGATTACTTCGGAAGTAGGTGGTAAAAATGGATACATCTATATTATTAATAGTATTTGTACTATTAATTTCTATAGGTCTAATTATTAGACCTTTTATTAGCATAAATGAAATAGATACTTTAATACAAGAGTCTAAGGATGAAACGAATCCTAAGCCTCAAGCTTCAGTTACTAAAGCTGAACCTGTATTAAGCATAAATAAAAAATCTTCTAAATTGAGTTCTTTAGAAGATGACTACTACGGAAGTGGTAGAGGAAACTTATAATAATATTAACCAGAAAGGAGATGATAATATGTGGTGGATATTATTTATATTAATAATCTTATACCTTACAGGTAGGAGGTTATTAAATACTGCTACACTGATAGCAGTTATAGCATGCATATTATTAATCACCCATATGCCATGGCTATTTATAGCATTGGCATTAATATGGTTAATTGCATGCAATATATAAGAACTACTTTTCGGAGTAGTTTTTTTTTTTGTCTTTTTTTTTTTCGTCTGTATACTATAACTATAAAGTATAAATGTAATACGAAAGGAGAATGACATGTATGGTTTATTAGTTTTTGTATTAATATGGTTGGTACTATGTAATATTAAATAAAGATATAATACAACATGAAAGGAGAAATGACATGGATAATTTAAAAGGAAAGGTAGTTTATCATGAATTATCAGAAGCTCAAAAAATGCATTTTTATAGATTACTTATACTAGCTAATCCATCTGAATTCTTATTAAATGCTTCGTCAGAAAGTAAGATGCTAGCTTTATTAAAAGATATAGCACATATGGAATCAGTAGATATAAAAGAAGTAAGAAAACTATATGAGCCTTTATTAGATATGGATAGTACATCTGAATTCTTTTTTTATAGTAAACTACATCCTACTAATAAATCTTTTATAGACTTAGCAATAACTACTGTACTTAGTAGAGATACTTATACATATAAAAATAGATATGTAGAAATATTAAATGCTTTTAAAGCTGATAAATTCCCTTTGACAGAAAAAGAAATAGAAAATATGAGAGAAGTATTTAATGAGTATTTAGAAAATGATGGACATGATTTACCTACTAATATGAACTCAGGAGAAATAAGTCAATAAAAAAAAAAAGACAAAGAATAACGGTATCCCAAACGGGATACCAACAATTCTCACACCCGAAAAAATACGAAAAGTATCTATTCGGTATTATTTTAAGTAGGAGGTAACGAAATGAAAACAGTTGAATTTCACCTAACGTTACTACCATTTTTGATGTTAGATTTCAATTATTTTTAATAATCATCATCTGATACTATAAAAGCATCTAAATCTGTAATAGTAAAAGTTTTCATTGTCATATCATGAGTAGATTTCATACTCTTATTCATCATAGATGACATTATATCTTTTACAAATAGTCCTACTGCCATTTCTTTTCTATTAGCTATCTCAAGTATACTCTCACCAGTACAAGTAGAGCAATAACCATCTTTTTGACCACACATTAGTGGAGTTCTTTTCTTTTGTGGTTTACCTAAATACTGGTCTATATTTTCATAAGTAACTAATACTTCTTTTGTACCAACTAATATAGTTCTTCCTAATAAGTCAGATTTAGCTGTATCTGTAATTATTTTGTATCTTCCACACTTACAATCTCCTTTTATTAATTTAACTGATTGTGTAGCTGTATCGGCTCTTTTAACTTCATATCCAGCATCTGCTGTAGCAACCCCTCTTGAATGTGCTCCTATTATTTGCATATTAGCTGAAGCTTGAATTTCTTCTGTAGTTAAGCCATCTTTTAAATTATTTTTAATTATAGCAACTTTACTACTTCCCGGTACTGGTGTAGCTCCTATAGATACTTTCATATTTTTAAAATCTACTCCCCATTTAGGTCCAGCTCCTGATTTATATAAATTAACCATAGGGTCATTATCATAATGCTTTTTAGAAAATTCTATCATATCTTTTTCAAATGCCATCATAACCATAGGGTCATCTAGTTTATTATATTTTTTAGCAATCTCATTTCTTTTATCATCAAAATCTTTATCATATTTCATTAGCATAGAATAAGTTACTCCTGATGCTACTATCTCACATAAACTAAATGCTAAATCATGATACTTATTTAATATATTCTGATATTCATCTACAGTCATTTTTTTAACTGCTAGATAATCAGAAGAATACATATCTAATAATTTATTACAAGCATCTTTAGTCATATCATAGTTTTGAAATTTATGCTCTGGTATATGATTAAATATTACTTCATTAAATATTACTCTTCCTAATGTAGTATTATTTCCTTTAAATTTAACCTTTGTATAAATACTATGATTTTTTATTAGATTGACTAATTCACGTCTTTTAAAGTTTCTATTAGGGGTAAAGAATTCATTTATCATATTATTTATCTCAGCACTTCCCTCGACTAAATCATTTTCATTAGCACGAGTTAAATCATATATAGTCTGTACACCTTCTTTACCTATATCCATAACATTCTTACCATCAAGTGATAAAAATGATAGTGGTGATGCATTATAGTTATCTACATCTTGTACTGCTTCTGTACTGTATATACTTCTTGATATTAACTTATCTCCATCATAATCTCCACCTAGACCACTTAAATAAAGGTTACTTATTTTTTGTGTCTCTTCATATATATAAGGTTTAGGATGTAATATATAAGGAGATATATCACAAAAATCTTCTAAATCATACATTACACTACCCTCATGTAATATCTTTAAATTTCCTATATGTGTATTAAGTACAACTGGATTTATTTTAGAAAATAATACTGAACCTTTACCAGTTGTAGGAAATCTAGTAGAAGTACTTCTTACTATATCTCTTACTTCTAAAAATGCTAAATAAAATATTTCAGCCCATGTGATACCTCTATGTACTGTAGTTTCTTTTTCATGCTCATCTGTAAATACAAAATCAAATTCAAATTTCTCTCCGTTAGGTCCACTTACAAAATCACTTCTATCTTTATATGAATGATAAAAAGCTTGCATTCTCTCTGTAATATAATCATCAGAAAAATGTAATTCAAATTCTTCTTTATCTATAGGCATAAGACCTAATTCATAAAAGTGATGTAAAAGCGTATTAGTTTTAGATAATATCTGTATAGGATACATATTTACTACATGGTGTAATGGATATATTATTTCTCCTAATTTAAACTTAGTTTGTCCTAATGTATCATTCATTCTTACAGTAGGAGCTGATATTACTATTCTAGATGAGTAATCTACACTACGACCCATAGCTAGTTGTCTTTGTGCTCCAGTTTTAAAGAATGTAAGATTAGCTAAGTAATCTACTATAGCAACTAACAATCCTTGAATCTTCATATCTATAAATCTAGTATCAACTGATTTAGATTCCGATAATTTAGCTTTAAAGTTAGTAGCTCTTATTAAATCCATATATAACTGATTTAACTCATCTATTTTAAGTATCCCATTAGATGTATCTATATCTCTAAAATGTAGTGGCATAACTGGCAGTGCATCAATGAAAAAATCTTCCTTTTCGTATTTATCAAGTTCTGATGCTTTAGCTTTGAATCTAAAATTGCCGTAATTTTTGTATAGAAAGTTAAGACCAGTTTCACCATCAGCACTTTCCTCTAGTACTCCATTTTTTCCTATTATATACTTTTTATCACCTGATACTATTAAAGGCAAATCTCTATATACACGACGACTCACCATAGTATATAATGTAGGGTCTATGAAATGACCATTTAGTTTTATATAACCAAATTTTCTCTTTCTATCTTCACCATATCCGAATATCTCAGGGTCAGTTACACTCCCCGGACCTTCTACACTATGATTATATACTTCTTTAGCATTATAAAGATTAATAAATTTCTTCATATTAAGTGTAGCTGTAATCATTAAATTTCTCCTTTCATTCTTTTATTTTTGAAATCTTCTATAAATTGACTATAAGATAGTTTCTTTTCAGTATGTACTACATCTTTATTACTTATAAGTGGACTATCTATAAATTTCCTTTTATTCATATATTCTTCTACATCTTTAGCAGCTTGTTTATTTAATTCCATTAAAGCATCAAATTCAACTGGGTCTCCTCCAGCGGCTATATAACCTGATTTATTCTTTTCTACTATATCTCTAAATCTTTTTTCTTCTGACGACATTTTAAAATTTTCATGTATTTCTCTAGCTATTTCTTCTTCTCTTTCTCTATGGCTATTTATTATTTCTTTAAGTTGGTCATTATAAATAGGAGCTACAAAGTTAGATATAAAGAATGATTCATTATCAATAGTTTCAAGTTTATATACTAAAGATAAATCTTTAACTAATTCATCTGATATTTGAGCTCTAAATCTACTATATATTCTAATCATGTCTTTTTTCTTAACTTCAGAAGTTATCTCAGGGAATTTAACTACTCCACCTGTACCATTAATATTTAAGTTATTAATATACTCTGTAGTCATATACATATCAGTAATTCTAGTAACTAAATGAATTACTTTAGTTTCTACATTTTCTATACTCATACTCATTCTTATTTGCTGATTATTATTTCTAATTAGTTCTTTTTGTATTTCTGATTGTACTATAGCTAATTCTTGATTATGCTTTATTACATCAGTATCAAATTTCTTTAATGTATAATCTACTATAGATTCAGCATGCTTTTCTATATAAGAATCAAATGTATTTTCTAAATCCATTATATCTAATAATCTTTCCTTATTAGTACTAGTCTTAACCAAATCATTTTGCTTTCCTATATTTTCTTTAATTGTATCAATACTATCTTTGATTAAATTGTTTTGCTTTTCTATATTTTCTTTAATTACAGCATCTTGCTTTTCAATACTATTTTTAACTAACTTATCTTTTTCTTCTGAGTCAGCAAATGCTTTTTTAACTACATCAACTACATAAGTTTCAAAGACTCCAGTTTTATCATTAATACATTCATACATATCTATTTTAATTTCTTCTACTCTTCTTAATACCTCAGTATCTATTTCATTTATCTTTTTATTATTTATAGAAACTTTTATGAAGTTAAATAAAAAATACAGTCCCATATAATAAAGGGGCAAAAAAACTATCATTATAACTACTAACCAAATCATACTATTCATCTCATCAATCCTCTTTCCTTATTTTATTTAGATAACTTTTACTAATGTTGACTTATAATTTATATGAAAGATGCGAACACGAGCCTTTTTATAGTTTGATATCGAATAAGTAAACTATTTTTATTTTTGAAAGGAGGAATATAAATTGATTTCTATTAAGCATGTAATAGATAAATTCGTAGTAAAAAGAAATACCTTAGCAGATTCATATGACCAGATGGTACTAGATACTTATGGATATAGTAGTAGTGAGTATTATCAATCATATAGAGATGCTTACCATGGTTCAGACTCTTGGTTATCGTATACCTATAATGTACATGATTTAGCACCTTATATAAAAGATGCTTATGTGATACAAAAGATAACTCAAGATAATAGTCTAGCACCAGTTTATTTGAATGAAAAAGATTTGACTGAACTATTACTTCGTAAAAGAGAAGGTATACTCAAAGGATATGTAGAGCTTAATAATTACTATAGAATATATCTTGGATTACCAGAATTAGTAAAAGATGATAATGGTAGACTTGTAATAAACGAAAAAGAAGTTTTTTATTGTCCTAATGCAGTATCAGGGGTAGATATAAGTAAACCAATACATGAATTCAATTCTAATGAAAGAAAACTTTACGCAATTTCAGGAGAGTTAGCTATACTTAAAAAAGAGCATCCAGATGTAGCATACTTAAAATGGATAGATAAAGATATAAGTATAATAACTATGAGAGATACAACGGAGTTTGGTGTAATGTGGTATGATACTTCTGATGATGATATGATTAAATTTGCTGAGCATTATAGAGCAGTACGAAATAAATTTATGGCTGCATCTTATTCTGTATATGATGCTCTTACGTATGAATTTTATGAACCATTAATGTGTGTGAGTTTAATTATGAATGCTGTAGCAGATTATAACGCAACTCTACCTATATCTAAATTATATTCTGATAAATTGTCAGAAAGAGAAATACATAATATATTACAATCATTTGGAGTACCTAAATTTGATTTTTCAGTTAAGTATCTTAATAAGTTAGTAAGTAGAATACATATGCTTACTTATAAGAAAGGTAGTAAAGCAGTACTTACAGAAATATCAAAGCTATTTGATGAAATCACTATTTATAAATATTTTATAGTAAAGAAATTATCAAATGGGGGTAAAGATGACGTATCTAATAAAAATCCTGATGACAAATATGAATTAGCATTTATTAAGACTCCTCTAGATGTTGATGACCCGTATCCTTATATGACTGATGTAAATACAGTGCCTTATAGAGATATAGTCGATAGAGACCCTAGATGGGGATTAAATGATGTTGATAAGTTAGACCCTGAATTAAAAAGAATGTCCTTTTCTTATTCTGAATCTAAATACCTAGGTCTTGATAATAAGATTGATTTATTTACATTTTCATTAGAGATGGGATATTTTTATAGATTTATGGTAGAGCACAAGTCTATAATTACAAAAATAGATGATATTTATATTGATACAGTAGATGTAAGAGCAGATGTATTTCAAATACTAGCTTACTTACAATGTCTAGTACTACGTAAATACCAAGTAGCTCCAGATATACCAGATACTATCTTATCTGTAATACAAATGTATTCTATTAGAAAAGATATAGACTATGATAGATTAAAATTATTATTTAGAGAGCACTTTAAATATAGTAAAAATAAAAGTAACATAGATGAGCTTACTCAGTTATTAGATACTAAAACTTATAATATGACAGGAGTACTTGATGCTTTTGAAGTAAATTATGAGTTAATTAAAAAATTATACGAATTAAGAAGAGAAACTCGTAATTTAGAAGATTTTAATATGATTGATAATACTATAAGAGCTATTACATATGGAGAAAAGATTCCTAGCTTATATAATAATCACACTAATCTAGAAAATTATCTAGTTTCTGAATATGCACATGGAAGTAAATATCTAACTAGATTAGATGAGTTATCTAATAGTGCAGATGCTAGAGGAGCTATATCTTCTGAGATTACTATAATAATAAATCTGCTTAAAACTATGGTAGATAAGTTAAAGCATAAAAATACATTATCAATGCTAGATACATCAATATATATATATTCAGATTTAGATGTAATAGAATACTTAACTAAGATAATAAATTTTTATAAATCATACACACAAGATATAATAGATAAAGGTACTATTTTTAATGTAGATGATTTATCTGATAACTTGCATATACTAGAAGAATTAAAAATAACTCTTGATATGACATTTAATGAATATATGCTTCTTAGCTTTTTATTCACTGCTAATACAAGAGAAGTAATATCTTTTATGATAGATAACTTTATTGCTAGTGATATTATGTCATCATCAGAAGTATTATCTATCGTATATAACGATGGTACAGACCAAGAAATAATAGCCTATTCAGGACTATTAGAAACTTTTTAAAGGAGGATTAAAATAATGGTAAAGAATTTAGAATTAAATGAAACGATGAAGTTTGAAGATGCGGCTTCTATTAATTTAAGAGATACTCAAGGTATACTAGAAACTAAAGTAACTGCTGAAATAAGAAAGAAAGATGGTAGTGTATTATTTGCTGATTTAGGAAGTAATGCATCATTAGTAGGTGGGGTACAAGAATATGTCCGTAATATGTGGAATATAGACCCAGCTCAAGTAATAAAGATTAAAAACTTAGAATCAGATTTCCCAACTGTATCAGGAACTCCTACATTCTTGTCTGATAAAAGACAAATATTTGCTTTTGGTATAGGAATAGATGGAGAGATAGGTGGAACTCCATTAGTAGTAGCAAGACATAAAAAAGGATACGATAAAGATAAATTAATAGCATTACATACTATCAATACAGGAATAGAAGATGTAAACTTTGCTAGTACTAAATATGCTTTTAGAACTGTAGACGGTTCAGATGCTATGTGGTTTTTGAAAAAGATACAGCCAGAATATAGAATGGTATCAGCTAATACTAAAAAAGTAGTATCTAATGACCCTGACACAACTTATACTTCTTCAGAAAATGTAATATGTCATTGTAGATTAAAAATAAAATTAGAAAAAGGTGAAGTAGATAGATGGTTTGGTAAGAAGTTTGGTACTACAGACGATACTTACTGTAATTCACTTATATTATTTTCAGGAAAACCTTGTACTACAGTAATTAATGGAGTTACAGTTAATACATTTAGAGATGTACTAGCTACTAATAAAATTAATTTTAAAACTATAGGATTACAAGATACTGAAGTCGCTATAACTTACGACATCTATTTTGCATAAAGGAGTTGAATTAAATGGCACTTAAAATTGAAGATTCTGGATTTAGCTCAGACCCATTTCAAATCAATAGAAATGATAAAGAGTCTCCTTTACAGCAAGCATGGGGGCAAGTAAGAAGTGGATATAGAACTGGCGACAGTGGACAAGGTATATTTGATAATACAGGATACTTTAAAGAAGAATCAGTTGGACCAAGAGAAGGTGGAACTGGTGGAGAATTCACTGTAGAAAAGCAACCTGCCGGAAAAAGATATGAATCTGACCCAGATAAAAATAGAAACTATTTAGACCAGTACATGGATGGATGGGATAAAGGAGATGTATTATTACATTCTTATGATACACCACTACTTACTGGTCGTGCTTGGGATTTAGAAGAGATATTAAATACCGAGGGTATTACATTAGATAGACTTCGTAGTAAAGCTCTTAATACTTCAAGAATAAATATAAATAGAGCACCCTCACAAGTTGACTTTACTAACTTTGGTAAAATGTATGTATTTTTTACTAAGCCTGATTTACATATATTTGTAGATAATAAATTTACAGTAAATCCATCTATTGTAAGAAACTGCCCTGATTTACATATGCGTATCGTAAGAAATATAGCAGTTGCGGCAGGACTACAATCATCATTAAATTCTAAATCATCAAATACACATTCAATAGGATTTAATTATCTTTTAGGAAACTTATGTAACTCACTTACATTTCCTGAAGTATCAGTATCTACAGAGCAAGGACCTAAAAACCAAAAAGGTTACGGGATATCTTATTTAGGAGATTTCTGGGAAAGTTTACAAGAGGGAGATATTGAAATTGAATTTATAGACACAAGAGATAGAGACGTTTCTACTCAACTAGAAATATGGCAATTATATGCTGAGGGAGTTAGAAATGGACTTATATATGCTAAAGAAGACTATATAGGAAAAAATATTATTGATTATGCTTGTACAATATTTGTACTTACATGTGATGAATCAAATAATATTTTAGCTCATGGTTCACTAGTAGGAGTATTTCCTAGAACTTTTAATACTACCTTACTTAATTATAAAGCTGAAATGCTAACTGCACAAGACTTTATAGGACCTCATTCATATACGTTTCATGTATCTCATGTAGATAAACCTAATTCACATAGAATTACAGAAGCATTCAATTATGTATCAGGATATAAAAGTGTATTTATAGATAATGCTCCTAAAAGAAAATCGTTATCATCTAATAGCTTAATGTATAAAAAGACATCAAATGGTTATTATCACCACTCTGGTATAGTAATGGATACTGGTTATTTATCACAATATCCTTATCATTATACATTACTTGATAAATGGGCAGAGATGGTAGGAATATCGTTTAACGTAATGTCATCTGGAGCAGTAGTATATGCACTAGCATTTGCTTCTAGAGATTTAGGTAAACCAGTAAGCGTTAAAGGTTTATGGAAGCTAGGAGAGACTGAACCTATAAGAAGTAGATGGTATAATGGTACAGTGAATAAAAAAGGAAGTTATACTGGTTGGAATGCTAATGGATATGGTTGGCTAGAAAATATCAATCTATATGAACCATTTACACCAAATGGAACTAAAGGTTTTTATCAACATGGATGGCAAGATTGGAACGAAGGAAGTGGAAGATATGGGAAACCTACAAATGCAGGTACTACTAGAAATCATGCTAATTTCTTTAGACAAGGATTAGGACTTTTAGGAGGATTCTTATAAAAATAGAAAGGAGAATTATTTAATATGGCTACATCAATAGTAGAAGATGGGTTTAGGTCAGAAGCCGATAACCTGAAATATCTAGCCGCTATTATGGGTGAATACGGTATCTTTCATAAAGAGATATCGTCTTTATCTTTAGTAGGGCTTAATGCTCATATGCTTAATGATATGAACGAGGCGGTGCTTAATAGAAGTAATATAGCTATAAGAGAATCATCAGTAATTACAGCTAGAAGATTAAGCTCACTTTATAAGTTAGCAAGGGAAGTAGATTTATTTCCTACATTTGCACAACCAGCCGTGGCTAGTTTCGTTTTAGTAATAAGCGAAAAAGATTTTATGCACCATGCTACAGTATCAGGAGACGTTGCATCATATGTAGTAAGTAAAGATAACTTTCTTACTGTAGGTGGATATACGTATTCATTTGATTATGATTTTGAAATAAGATTAGAGACTGGACCTAAAAAAGAAAAATATCTTACAGCTAGATATATAAAAGATACATTTGAAAATCCAATTTCTAAAAGAGTAAATCTTACTATTAAAGCTACAATGCAATTAATGCCAGATGGAGATAATTTATTCCAAATATATATGGAAAAGATTATGCAATATCATCGTGAATATGTAGAAAAGTCAGTTACTCATAGAGAATATTCATCATATAATATACGAAGTAAAAGAGTAGTAGATGAGATAGCTGGTATAGATATATTCCATTTAGGAAGAGGAGCTAATAATGCTGGTAATGTGACCAGACTAGAAAAGAAAATGTATTTTGAAAATTCAAGACAAGATACAGACTCTATATTCTTAAATATGAGAAGTGCTAATGAGTTTGATATAATTCATAAATCTGAGCAATCAGGATTCAGACCTTTAGTAGGAGATACATTCCAGTGTGTATTATATATGACAACTGGGTCAGGTGGTAACTTTACATATGGTGCATTACAATCTAGAGATATAAAGTTTAATTATATAGATAGTAATTCATTATATATGAAGCCTATATTAATAGGTGACGGTATATCATCTGGTGGAGTTTCTTTTGGTATAAATAAAGAGACACTACGTAGACAAATAATAACTAAAAACTCTACGAGAGATAGTATTAATATAGAAAATGATTTATATATGATACTTAATAATATATCAAGTCAAGTAGGAAGTACTAATGAGTATGCTGTAGTTAAGAATAGAAATGATATAATTAAAGTATTTAATATTTATACATCACTTCATTTCATTGATACTAAATCAGTCACAAGATATACAGTTCCAACTAATACACTAAATACTAAATGGAACTTAACTACACATGCTAAAGAAATAGATGCAGGTTCTGGTTGGTATATGATGGATGGATATAATGCTACATCTGACTCTATAGCTAAAGGAGAAGTAAGAAAGGAATCTGAATTAGCAGGTCTTAGTGATAATCATTTAAAATATAGAATACCATTTATAGTATCATATGACAGAAATAAGAATCAAGTAAGATTATATGAAAACTATGTAAAAAGTAGACATTGGTGTGACTATAACTTAATATATGAAAAGATGCCTTATACATTTAACTGTAACTGGGTTAAACTTACTAAAAACGATATTAATGAAGCTTATGAAGTTAATTTTGAAATACGTCATACACTAGCTGGTAAGTTTGAACCTAAGGAGAAGTTTTATGAATTATTAGACCATCCTACAATACCGGGAAGAAAGGTATTAAAGGATAGTAATTTACTTAAAGTATTTTTCGTAATTAAAGATTCAAACGATGTAGAGCTATTTAGAAGAAAAGTGACTATGAAAACTCATGTAGTAAATGGAGATGACTCTTACTTTACTTACTCATTTAATTTAATAGAAGCTAATGAAGAAATAATAATTAAAGAAGATAAAATACTTCTTAAAGACGATGCTGGAGTTACAAGCTATATTCCTATAGAAAAATTAAAAGGAGCAATAGAAGTTTCTATGCCTACAGCTAGAAGTGCTAATTCTGATACATTTGATATAGATGACAAGCTTATCAATAGATTTTCTTTTGATTGTGACTTAGTTAATAATAGAAGTAAAGAATTTAAAATACAGCATGATGTAATAGCAGGAGTTAATGATGAATTATTAATATATCATCTTCCTGTAGTAGAAAATGAATTTTATAAAGAGCATAAAGAAATATTTAGAGATGCTTTAATATCTGAATATCTAATGGGATATTATATATCTAAATACCAAGGTGAATTTAGTTATTCTATTAAATTCATGAATACGTACGGATATTCTAATATCTATACAGTAGGAATAGATAAAAAACCATTAGACAACGTTATGATTGACTTTGACTTCTACTTATATAAATTACCGGGGTCAACTATACAAGAAAAAGATTTATCAAGAGCAGTATCAGAATATCTTACAAGTATCAAGTTCTTATCTTATGATGAGTTCCATGTATCAAACTTATATGATTACTTATATAAATCATTCCCTGCTGATATTAAATCTATTCAATTTAAAGGATTTAATAAGTATAATGAATCTAATCAACTTATATCAATGAATATATCTGAAATAGGAAATGATACTATAGTTGAGAAATTAAATATACCAATTATATATGATACAGAGTCTGGAACGTTCCATAATAAGATAAAATGGACTTTTTTATAGCATTTTAGTATATTTTCATAAAACCAATACAATCATATTAGAGTAAACTACAATTCTCACAACGGTTTATTTTAAAAAATATAAAAATATTTAGGAGGTCTATACCATGGACAAGAAAAAATTAGTAATTAAAAAAGAATATTTAGTAAAGAAAGATTTCTTAGCTGAAATAGCTACAGCAACTGAAGTTACAGCTACTAAAGTAGAAGCTGTATTAGACAAGACTGGAGAAATAATACAAAGAGAATTAGAAGACAATAAGAAAGTTGTAGTTCCGGGATTAGGATTTACATTTAAACCAGCATTCAGAGAAGGTGGAGAAAAGATGACAAGAAATCCTCAAACTAACCAATCTGAATTAAAAAATATAGCTGACAAATATGTAATCAAAGTAAAACCAACTGCAAAGATGGCTGATTTATTTAATAAGAATATGACAGAAAAGAAAGCTATCAATAAAAAATAATCACATAAAGGAGAGACATGATGAAAAAGGTTTTTATTAGTCAGCCTATGAGAAATAAAACTAGAGGTGAAATAGAGGTAGAAAGAGCTGAAATAATATTTACTTTAAAAGATAAAGTAAAAGATTTTGAAATAATAGACTCTGTATGTAAAGATTTTAAACCTGATACTAATCCTTTAATATTCTTAGCTAAGGCAATTGAATTCTTAAGTCAGGCTGATGTAGTAGTTATGGGACGTGGATGGAATGAAGCACGTGGTTGTAAAGTAGAAGAATTATGTGCAAGAGAATACGGTAAAGAAATAATTTATATGTAATTTAATAATAGGCTCTCCCAAATGGGGGAGTTTTATTTTTTATCAAAAAATATTTAAGAAAGAAAGGGAATTATAAAATGGAAAATAAAATGATTTCTAATAGTGACTTTATAAATTTTATAATAAATAAATTATCTATACATAATCATAGATATGTAGTTGAAGATATGAATAACCAATTAGCTAGATTTGAAGCAGGATTTCAAGAAGTAACTAATCATGATGGGATTGATTTTTCAAAAGAGATAGTTGATGACATAGTATTACTAACTCACAAAAATAAAGAAGATAAAGTATTTATAGCAGCATCAACTTTAGTTGCATCAGATGTATATATAGAAATAGATGCAGCATCTACTGCTGACTTAGCTACAGTACCGGGTAATGGTATTTCAGTTATATTAGTAAAACCAGAAGAAGAAACTGAAGAAGAAGAAAAAGAAGTAATTGAAGTTCCTGAGAAAAAGTATCAAATAGATTTAGGAAAAGGTCTTGTAGTTGATATAGAAAACGAAGAAGTTAAAAAAGGTACTCATTACTTAGGATATAAGATAATGAGAAGATATTATAATACTTCTAAATCTACAGAACTAGTTTTATTTGAAGGGAATAAATTCATGGAAGTTAATGAAGGTATGCTTCCAGCAGATACTATTCTTACAGAAAAAGGAGAATACTTAGTAACTCTTACTAATGGTGATATGTATATATGCACTGAGGATTACAAAATCGTCGTTGACGTGAAAGAAAAGATGTTACCCTTAATCACATTCGATGAAGAAACTGAAGCGATAGAATGGGGCATTTATTCGGGTGATTTAGTTACTGCTAGAATAGCTAAAAAAGAAAATACTACTGAGTTTAATATCTTAAGAGACGGTATAGAGCGTTCTTATGTATATTCAATAGAAAAAGATATGATACTTAATAAATTTGGAAAGAATATATTCATATCTGGAATATTTAATAAAAAGATTAGTGACTATTATGATAAGTCTTATATATGGGTTACAGAGTCTAAACTTGAATTTAATCCTGAGTGGGATGAAAGAATGAAAGCAGGAGATGAGACTGTAGCATTAGAAATACAAGAGCAATATAGTAATTCTTTTTATAATGGTGTAACTCCATTATTTTTATCTCATGAAAGTAAAATGAATGAGTATGAAGTATTATCTAAAAATACCAAAGATATATCTGGATTCATTGAAGGATTAGATATGATTTACTTAGTGAAAAAATCTGATAAAAATCCTGATGACTTTACACTTTTAATAATAGACTTTTCAAAAGGTAAGATGCAAGTTTATAATATAGATGTACCTTATTTACCAGTAGCTATAATGGCTGATGATGAGTCTGGTAGTATTACTATAAGATATAAATTAGCTGAGGGTAAAGCTACAGGATTAGTAACTTACTTTATCAATATGTCTGATGTATTAAAGTATTCTAGAATAGTAATTAATGCTAACGATAGAGATGACTTAAATATGATAGTTACATCACTATATCCTTATGTGTATGCTATTAACTCATCTGTGAATTTAGCAGAAGATGAATTAGCTGGAATGAGAAATATAATAACTGATTTTGAAGCTCATGATGATTATACTACTAGTAGATTAGCTTCTACTCATTATTGTAATATAGCTACAGAAGAATACTTATCTCATAGTACAGTTAGCTTACTTTATTCAAGAAAAGCATTATTAGTTACAGAAACTAACTCTCAAGGATTAACTACTCTTGTAAGACATAGAAAAGTAGAAGGTTCATTAGAAGAGTATAATGAAAAAGTAGATAAGATATGGGAAGAAGATTTAAAATACATAAAGGAACTAGAAGCTAAGGAAGCTAAAGAAAGCAATAAATAAATAAGTATATATTATAAAAACGAATAGAGTATAGTAATCTAGATAATATTATTTAGATTATTATATTTTAAAGATTAAAAGTTTTTATAATTATAACTTTTTTTTCTTGTATTTAAAATAAATTTTAGAGGAGGTAAGTAAAATGGCGGATAATAAATCATTTCCGACAAAAACTGAATTTGCAGGAATTGCAAGATTTAGTAATGATGAATCAACAAGTAAGACAGTGGGTAAAAGATTATCTATTGGATATTTCAGAGATTGCATTTGCTTTGAAATATCAGAATTAGAAGATGGTAAATTCAATAAGAAAGTTGTAAGCTTATATTTCAAAAATATAGACGGAGAAATAGTTAAAGCTTGTAATGCTATACTTAGAAAGCAAGAGCTTATGGATAAAGGTGAGGCAGTTGAATTTGAACCAGCAATCATCTTTAATAAGTATTCATTAGGTAAGTCTACAGCTCAAGTTGAGTTTAATGCTTACACTGGTAAAGATGACAAAAAACCAAAAGTTTACATAAAATTAAGTAAATTTGAGGAAGGTAATGATAAACCAGTTGTATCAGAAAAGTTTTGGCTAACTGATAAGACAGGTAATTACTATATCAAAAAGGAAAGTATTAAACTTGAGGATAGAGAAAGATATGACTTCATTGATAGATTAAAAAGAATCTTTGAAGCATGTGATGATAGAACTCATCCTTTAAAGAATGCTCACTTTGAAAAGTACATGAAATGGAGACGTGAAAACGAATCAGATGATGATGGATATTCTAGTAATAGAATTCCTAAAGAGGAAGATAATTCTGATGATGATTTTCCATTTGGTGATTAATTAATTTTAGACTCTCCGTAAGGGGAGTTTATTTTTTTCGTTTATAATAAAACTAGGAGGTAACGAAATGGAAATAAATAATGATAAAGAGGAATATTTAAAAGTAATAGAAATGTATTTCATACATTAAATAAACGTGTAATGATGTCTGATATGAGAGATAGAATTAATAAAGCTAATTCAAATAGTAAAGATATACTAAAAGTAAGAACTGATTTAGAGTTTTCTTATAAGCATGGATTCGGATATTTCTTTGATTATATGGGTCCTGAAAAAGAAATACATCCTAGAAAACCAAATCCTGATACTGAGTATGATTATGTATTTTATATGAAAAATAATGATACTTATAAAATTGTAGACTATTCAAGATATGTATTACCAGAAAGAATGCTACCGTTTGATTATTTATTTGTGCATTATTTATTTTCAGGAATTAAAGGATTAAGATATGAACTTTTGTAAAAAGAATACCGCCCCCATTACGGGACGGTTTTTTTTTTTGTCTTATTCTTCTTCTACTTTAGTATTTACTACGAACGATTCTTTTTCAGTGCTAACTTCTTCTACTACTAATTTTTCTCCTGTAGTTTCTTCGTTAGAATTTAATACTCCTTCTTTTACATCTTCTGCTTCATCCATTGCATCTACTGACTCGTCTATCATATCTACCGATTCATCTATGTCGATATCACCATTTGTAGGTTCTTGTTCATCACAAGTACATACACCATCTGGACAATTTCTACAACCAGAATCTTTTATTTCTTCATCTGCTATTAAATCTGTAGGCTTTTTAATATCTAAGTTATACATAGCCATTACTTCTTCTGTATATTTTCTAAATTCATCACCTGTAGTTATTTCATCTATAATACAAGATATAGTAGAAACTGTATCTGCACTCTCTTCATTTTCTAAATTATTGAATACATCAGTAAATATTTCCATGTATCTTTTTACTACTCCTGTATCAAATCTAACTTGTCCATTAGGATATAATGTAGATGATAATAATCCTAGCATGCTTCTATTAGTTACATCATTACAAAAGTTAGATACAGATATAGCTACTGGTCTATAAAAGATATTAGATAATAATCCACTTTTCTTTGCATCTACTCCTAATATAGATACTAATTCTGTAGCTTTTTGTAAGTCTAAATTAGTTTCTCCTTGAGCTTGTAATAACTTAAATACGAATACAGCTAATCCGAAATCAGCTAATCCTTTAATAGTACCATTAATAACTTTCTTATCATCAGAAGATATTTTCATTCCATGATTTTTATAATCTTTAGCTATCTTCTTAATTACTTTATTTAAGAAGTAGTTACAACCAGAAGAAACTTCTGTAGGAGCTTTTTCTAATAGTCCACAAGTCTTTCTAAGTTCTTCCATAAATTTATCGTCAAATAATTTTTCAAGAAGTGTCTTATCTGCTTTAGTCATTTTCTCTCTATGGAATTCTTGTCTCACTAAAGCTTCACTTTTATCTATTATATGATATAATACAGACATGAAGCTATTTCTTTCTTGCTCTATTGTAGGTATATTAGTTAATCTATCTTCAGCTACACCAGAAGCTATTTCTCTTTCTCTTAATGCTTTTAATGCGTCTACTCCTTCTTGGAATACTGAATCTTCTAAACTATTACATACATCTACTATAGCTTGTAAATCTAATGCTACTAATTCTTGTACTTCTCCTGAATATGATTCAAACTTATCTACAGGTACTAAATACTCTGGTCTCCAGTGGTATGTTACACCATCATGCATTATATCATACTTAGGATTTTTATTAGGTATGCTTTCATCTGATGTTATGAATCTTTCTAATCTTGGTAAGTGTCCATTTATAAAAGCTTCATAAGCATGATTAAATGCTGAATCTCTCATTTGAAAGAAAGTTTTCTCTATATTATAATCATTAGCTTTCAATAATTCATAAGCTTTCATTTTTTCTTCATAATCAGCTTCTCCTAATGCTGGTCTAAAGGCATCATCCATAACGTCTGCTAAAGAAGTACCTATATTTTTTTCCACTTTTTCTAAATTAGTTGAATCTACTTGTTCGCTTTTTTCTACTTCTGTAGATGCACCATTTAGTACATCTCCTATTTTTTGCTCTGACATAAAATTTTCCTCCTTAATTTTTTATTAGATAATTTCTAATATACGTATTTAGTTACATAAATATCCATAAAAAAAGTGTCGCTAACACTTAAAAAAGCGTATTGATTCTTAAGAGGTTTGACCAATCGAATCAAATAAAATATTTTTATGAAAGAAGGAGGAAACTTATGTCAATTAGAATTTACAAGACTACAACTGCTACACCACCATTTACTGTACCTATGGTATATCATAGTGTATTTGACGGAAGCGTTGTACCCGGATTCACAGCTAGTGTAGGTACTGGAGTATTATTTACACCTATCTATACTGAAAAAGGACCGACTGACGTTGTTAAATACTTTAATGGAGCTACTGCGGCGGCTGATTTAGTTAGAACTTTCGGAAATCCTAATACAAGAAAATTAGGACTACCATATACAGCGGCAGTTGAACATGCTGGTGCTGGTGGGCATATAGTTGTTTTATCTATTAAACATGAGACAGCCACTATGGCAGGTTTTATTACAAATTTAGTAATAGACCAAAATGGTGCACCTGACAGTACTGGTGCAATCAACCCAGCAAAGAAAGTATTAGGATGGATTTTATCTGATGGGTCAGGATTTGTTGCAGACCCTTATGCAAGTAATAGTCCTACTGCTACAAAACCTACAGCAAATCATACGGTGCACTCTATTACATCTAAAAGAATATACTTTGAAACTATCGCAGTTTCAGAAATAAACTCAGTAGATGAATTAGAAGCGTTAGTTCAGACAATGTATGATACAGAGTCAGGAAAGCAAGTACCTGATGCAAAAAGAGTGTTCCCACTAGTATGGGGATTATATAAAGGGAAAGGAAGTTATGGAAATAACTATGCAGTACATTGGAAAAATATAAATAGAACTGTATCAGGAAGACCATACTTTGCAGCTAATATATATGACAAGAGAAATGATTCATATGAACCATTAACTGAGCAACCAGTATCATTAAACTCTGACAGATTAGACGTTGTACCTTTATTTATACAAAGAAGATACAATCAACCATACTCTTCTGGTGACTTCTATATGAATACATTAGATAACGAAGAAATGAACTTCATAGGAAGTGTAATTCAAAAAGAATTGAAAAAGTTAGTTTTATTCCCTAATGGAGTAGATACAGCAGGAGATGAAGCTAAGGATATGAATTTAAGATTAAGTCAATTAAAAGATGACTACAATCAACCAGATGATGAAGATTACCACAGATTATGTAAGTTAGACCCAACTAATGTTACTAACTTAAATGAATTTACTATAGCTACTAAATTATCTACATCACAATTCTCTGGAGGAAATGAAGGAGTTTTATCTGACTTACCAAAAAGAGGATTCAACTGGGCTCATACATACAATGTAGCACCAGCAGGACAACCTGTACAAAATGAAAAAGTTCTTCAAAATATGTTTGTAAAAGCATATCAAGGGTTCTATTCAGGAGCTATATTTGATTTAATTGCTAACCCAGCAGATTATATAATAGATATGGGATATCCATTAGAAGTTAAAAAGGCAATGGCTACATATGCTGAAGGACGTGATGATACTCAAATCTTATTCAATGCACCTCTAGAATCTAACTCTCCTAGAGAAGCTATAGCGTTCAAGCAAATGTTTGACGTTAGAGGAAGAAATATTTATTACTTCCCGGGAAGCTTTAAATACGTAGATACTAGAATAGATAAGACATTTGATGTACCTCAAAGCTTTTCTGTAATGTTCTTATTAGTAGAGCATTATAAAGAAGGATTCTCTAATCCTATAGCAGGAATAGAAAGAGGACCTATGAAGTACGTTGAAGCTGGTTCTGCAAAAGGATTCGGTCAAATGATACCAGAAACTAACCAAGCATTATGGAATGCAGGATATAATATCTGCTCAACTCATACTGAAGGATTAGTATACTTAGATTCACAAAGAGCTAACTATTTATTAACTGAGTACTCATCATTACAAGAGTTCCATAATAACTCTATAATAAATAGAATGATTAAGAAACTATACCTTTCATTACAATATGAAAAGCATAGATTGACTAGTCCTGAATCTGTAGCTAGAATAGTACAAAAAATCAATAACGAATTAAGAAGCGAATTTGAATCAAAAGTAAAAGAAGTAAATTACAATGGATACTTTGTATCTGCATATACTGAAGCTATAGGACAAATGGAGCATGAAATTGGTTGTAGATTCTTTAATACAATCAAGCAGCATCACATAAATATCAAAGCTCTACCTGTAGGATAATCTAAGAAAGAAGGAGGAAAAGAAATATGGGAAATATAATTAAAGACCTTAAAGATATAGTAGGGTTTCTTAATAACGGTGTAGTAGGTTCTGGTGGAATAAACGGAATCGGACATGTACCCGGTGCAGGAAATAATAACTTTCTTGGTGGAATAAATGCTTCTACTGATAGAAGTGTAAATAGTAAGTTATTCAACCAATTAATGCAATTTGACCAAACTACATGTGCAAGAATACAACCATTCGTTGGTGGTAGATTTGTAATCATAGTTGGACAAATGGCACCAATGATGCAACAATTGCATCCGACAGCATCTGACTATATGAGAATATTATTTACAAGTACAATTATAGGAGTAGATGGATTTGCTGATGATGAATTAGATGTAGAAGAAGTTCAGGCTTTAACTGCACAAAACTCTTACCAAGTAGTAACTAAAGCTTCTGGTAATACTCAATCATTAAGCTTAACGTTTATGACTATATTCCAAGGTACACCTATTTATAGATACATAACTAAATGGATGAAATATATTCAAAATAGAGGTTCAGGAGTATCTTCATATCCACATTTAACTGCGGCTATGGGAAATCCACTTGAATACCATGAAGGAAATCACTCAATGACTATGGCTTACATAGTAGTTGACCCTTCAATGAGATATGTCGAAGAAGGAGCATTCTGTTACTCAATGGTTCCAACTAATAACCAAGCATCTAGTATACTTAATCAAACTTGGGGAGAATCAGCTCCTAAGCAATTAGTTGTACCATTTAAAGTTAAAGTAATAACTGCGGCTCAACATGAAGCAATCAGAGAATTACTAACTTCAGCATTAACAAAATGGACAAGAGATATAGCATTAGATGATGAGCAAGTAGTAATAAACGATATCTTAAACGGATAGGATTTATTATTTTTTTTTTTGTAAAGATTTAAAAAATTTTATATATGAAACCCACTCCCAATTAAGGGAGTGGGTGATATTTTATTGTCTTGATATTTTTATTCTATTTGATAGGTTATAATAAACTTTAGCATCGTTTACTATAGGTAGTAGACATGAATATAAATCTCTTTTATCTTGTGATAAAGTATGGTCATATATTACTATTGCATTATCTACTCTATTTTCAGAGAAAAAGAAATCACCTACTACATATCCAAAGTAATAATTATAACTATGAGATGCATGTACTAAGTTTGTCTTTCCTGTCATTAAGTATTCTATATAAGGTTTAGATACTTTAACTACAGCTTCACATATTTCACCAGTAGGAGATTCATAATCGAATACTACATCATATACATTTATTTCTTCTACAGGTTGAGTTAATACTTCTTTTACTCTAAGTCTGTATCCTATAGGTAGAGTTACTTCACCCTTTCCTTTTATTAGTGCTGTAGATGGACCATGTGATATAAGCCACTCATTTATCATAGGTTTACATTCATCATCAATATCAACTATTCCTAAATACTCTCTTATTAATATATTAAGAGATTTTATTATTGTAATATGAGGAGTTATTATTACTGATGATATATCTATTTCTGATAACTTAAATTCATTGCAATATATCATTTCAAGTCTATTACCAAATACATTAGTTTTTTCTATTATTTCATTTAATATATTTTTCTTCACTCTTATTTTATTTAAAAATGATTGAATACTATTTGAATGATGAGACTTATTAGAATGTAGTAATTCTAATGATACACTTTTATTTTTAATAAAATCAGTATCCATTTCTCCAGTATATCTTCTTAATATATATGAATCATGGAATACGTATAAAACGCACCTAGGAATTTCTTCATGTATTCTATATATTAATCTAGATGATATACCACTAGCTGACTCCATTATATAAGCATTACATACTGGTAATTTTTTAAGTAAATAATAGTCTTCATCAGTAAAGTCTAAAAAGTCATATAAATATATAGCTTCATATCCTAGTTTTCTAGCAATTCTAAAGTTATCGTATGTCACACATATAATACAAATATCATCAGGTTTTTGCTTTGACTTGAAAGAGTCACTAAGTATAGCAGTAAATAATTTTAGCATCTCCGTAAAGTTATAATAAGACTGTACATCTATAAATCTTATCTTCTTATCGAAATTATCGTTCACTGCTTTAAATATTACATCTTGTAAATTTTTCATATTTCAACTTCCTTTCTATATAATATACCAAAACGGTTTTATAAAATATAACATTTTAGAGAGGAGAATCATAAATTATGATTGGACAATTTTTAGGATTGTATGAGTGTGTATTCTTAGAAGAATGCCACATACAAGATGCTACATTTAAAGTTACTATACCAAGTTTATTCGTCGTGAATAATGGATTTACTCCAAATGATAGTTCTACTTCTAATATAAATAAAAGTGTATCAGCAGGAAATGGTAACGAAGGTATGTACGGAAATACATTTAATTATTCTACATTTATTACCGCAAGAAATTTCACTGATTATACTTATCAATATATTGGAGATATAGAAGTCGGATTACTTACAAAAGTAAAAAGTATTACAGAGCCTAGAGGTGGAGGAGTTGGAGCATCATCGTATGAATCACATGACCATGATTTGAGAGCTGATATACACTTTGCTATTTATAAGCATGTATATAAAAAGTTGAACAATGTGAAAATACCTAAAGGCTCTAGAGGATACGGATTTTTTATCAATGGTTCTATTGACCAGAATTCATTTACTATATGGAGAATAGAAGGAGCTGTACCTTTAAATGCAAAAGAAGCTAAAAGTATATTCTATGTAGAAAAAGGATTAGGAGAATAATAATTATAAAAGGAGGTTTTAAAAATGATGCAACAACCTAAGGCAAGTACATCGGAGCACCATAAGCTACTTGACTATATAAATCTATTAGACCAGTCTAAGTTATCTTATTATGAAGGCTTTATATCTGAAAATTATGATACTCATATATTTGATATATTTGATAACTTTTTTCATAATGAAGATAATATAGTTGAATTAGACCTTACTGAGCAAGAAAAAGGAATGTATAAGCATAATGTAAAAGGTCTTTGTGTAGAGCTATTTGGTTCTCATGTATGGTGGCAATTAATATTAGATTTAAACGAGATAAATCATGAGGGAGATTTTGACATAACTGGTCCAGTTAAAGTACCAGCTGTAACGCCATTTTTTCAGTATCTAGGCGTAGTTTATAATATTAAAAGAGTCGACCTAGCAGGAGCATTTAAAGAATAGCTAAAATGGCTCAAATTATGTATATAAAGCTAAAACTTTATATATATATATTATTATAGTGTAAATATAATAATATTAAAAATTTGGGAGGAGGAAACGAAATTGTTTACTACTAAAAAAGAAGCATTATTGAATCTATATCTGGAAGATGGAAAAAGTGAAGTAGTCTTGAGAAAGATAATACAAGATTACGGAGAAGAGGTACTCTTAGAAATGGGAGAAGCTGAAGTCAACCTTTTTATAGATAAGATATTGCTCGAAAAAAGATATAATATTTTAGCGGGGTTATCTACAAATGTGGGAAAGGTAAAACCAGTATATCAAAATATTTTATCTAGATTCGGAACTGGTTCAGTAGACTACGAGTTCAATGAAGCAGTTATTCTCTTTTTATATGATTATGACTTTACGTGCGGTGCTAATAATCATGTAAGAAAAGAGGCACTTAGATTTTTATCGTGTATGCTATCATACAGAGATACTTCAACATCAACATCAGTTGACGAAGTAGAATATGTATATAGAGACGATATAATAAATGCTATAGCTACAAATCCAAATTTAGGATTAGAGTACTTATTAGAATTATGTAGCATTGAGACTTCTTTATATGAGGAAGTCTTAAAAAGATTGCACTGTGAAGTTAAATTCAATTCTTTTTTCGACTTAGTTTATGCAGTTAATGAAATTAAGAGTCATATTGAGTTAGTAATGGAGAATGATAATCCTCATACTAAAACTCTGAGACCAGAAGTTATATTAAAAGATGGATTACATGAGTTACTTGCATCTAGCTGGTTTTATAATCATTGGTTTGATATGTTGCTTACATTACCTGATACTACACTTTATAAGTCACAAGCTTATAAACCTATATATACGTTAATAATAGATACTTGGCTATCTACCTCATTAACTATTATACGGGACGTAAATATTAAAATAGATACGTTAAGAGATGTGAACTATGAAGGAAGTTCATCTGATATAAACGTTTTAACTTTTGATATTCAAAATCGTAATTTAGATGCTGTATGGATTACATTATTTTATGGAGAAGATATGATGAGACAATACCAAAACTTCTTATTCTATGATGCATATGGCTATAAGAGTATTATGAGAAAAATACAAAAAGTATTTAAGCAATTAGTTAAAATGGAAATACTATCAGAAGAGCATTTATCTTTTGAAGAAATGGAGAGATTCATTATTAATCTTCAAGAGATAAACGAAAGAAGTCAAAATCTAAATTCTGATTTCGATATAGAGCAATTCCTTGCTGATGTATCAGGAGACGATGACGATGATGAAGAAGAGTATGAATAAATAAAACTTATCAAATTTTATTATATTTACAAAAACTAAAAAAATATGCTCAACAATATTGGGCATAAAAAAATCTAGGAGGTAACGAAATGAGTAACGAAAATAAGGATGCAGGAATACAAGTATCTTTGCCAAAAGCAGGAGTAACTGTAGAAGTACCAAAAATAGAAACACCTAAGGCAGATGCTTCATTACTAAGTAATAATGAATCAGCGGCAGTTATGAGTAAGAAGACAGTAGAGGCAGAAAGTAATACAGAACAAGGTATAAAAATTAATTTAGGAGGTAACGAAATGTTAGAAAAAGGAACTATTAAAAATGAAGGATTAGTAAACGATTTATTGAATATGGAAGAAACTGCTACAGTTGATTTCGTAATACCTAAAGCGAAATTAGTAGAATGTTTAAAAAAGCATTTACCAGTACAAAGAGCAGAAGTTGAATATGTAAAGCAAAACTTCTTAGAATTCTCACACTTTGTAAAGACACCATCAACTGCAATAACTGGAGGAAACTTATCAGCAGAAGAAGAATTAGGAATATTAAAATTATTCTATCCTAATGCTGACCCTATGTCACCACAAGCGATAGAAGGATTCTTAACTATAACAATGAAAGCTGAAGAATTAGGAGATATTAAAGCATTAAGTGAAAACTCTATCTTCACTAGAAGCTCAATGATAAATCCTGAAAAATTATTTGTATCACAAGAAATGAGTAAGTTTACTTTAAAGAACCAAAGAAACTTATTCAAAAATGGGTTATCTAATAATACAATAACTTACTACATACCTACAGTATTAGTAGCATTAACTCATTTAGGAATAGATGCAGAAAAAGCAATATCTAATAACTTCATATCTGTAGGAGAAGCAGGAGAAATGGTTACAATACATATAAGAAAAGATATGTAGTGTAGTATTGTATTAAAAAATTATATAATTTATTAATCCCCCTACCCTGTAATGGGGTAGGGTTTTATTAAGTCTAAGGGAAGGATTGAGTTATGGATAGTAAAGATAAACTTAAAAAGGCAATGCGAATAGCTGGAGATAGAGATATCCTATCAGATGAGATAATGAAATGTCCCGATAGAGATATTCTAGCTATAGTATTAGAATGCTACACAAATCTTAATGACACGTATCTTGCAGCTTACTCTATTAACGTAGCTAGACCTGAAAATGAGTTTGCTATGAAATGGAAAGAGCATTTACAAAAGATAAAAAATAAAAATGAACCAACTGGGGAAGTGTTAGATAAGAGAATCCTCGAAGTTACTGATGTTACCAATTTATCTAATGCGTTTTATGAGATTAAATTAAAATACATAATGAATCCTAACTTGGTTAATAATGACTTTAAGATATCTGCTATAGATAATACAATAGCTAATTTTAAAGAGATGACAAAGGATTATCAATACAAAAATAATATATTAATTGATGAGCTTAAAAGAATAAGAGGATTTTATGAAAATAATGCTATAATTAAAAATAAGTATGGTATTAATGATGATAAAGAATCAAGAAATGATTTATTTGTCGAAGAGCAATCTATATTACTTCCTATGCTACATAAGACTAGAAAGTATAAGATTGATGGACATAGCTATTATGGTGTATGGAATGATTCAGTTGGTTGTTCTATTACATCAGGTGGACGTTTTAGTTGTAAGACTACTAGACGTGGAAAATCTTTTACATTCTTTATGGATATAGTGGAAAACCCATTAGTTCCAGAAAAAGAAGTATTAGAAGTAGCTATATATGGACATGCAAGAAACCCATTTCATTTCTTAAAGATGCTTAAAAAACCTTTAATAGAAATGGAGATGGAAAAGATAATTCCTTTAACTGGAGTAGCTTCGTTCGATGAGATACTTAAGAATACTTGGGAACAAGCACTTGAGATGGAAAGATTAGATATAGTTCCTACAGGAGATGTACAGCCTGCTCAATTAGGAGAAGATGGATTTGTATCTAAGTTTGGACAATATATAAAGGAATTTGCATTACGTAGAAATAATGAAGTAGTACAAAAATATGAAAACCATGAAAGAGAGTTTGTGCATTTAGCTGCTCTTGATATTGAGATATATGGTAGTATAAATAACTCTAGACGGAAAGTTAATGGTAAAAAGAAATTTAAACCAAGTGAACTTGTAAAAAGAAAAAACTTATCGTCAGTTAATGTATATACTACAATTAAGCAAGGATACGCGACTAATGATAATAAAGAGGTGACACAAATGTTTGAATCATCACTAACTAGTCCAAATCCTATTGATATTTATAAGATGCTACAATATATTAAAGTACCTCAGCATACAGAAACTAAAGATAAGCCTAAAGCTTATGGTGCTAAGACTACTAATAACTTAAGTATGCAACTTATAAAGAAAGATAACTTAAAATACTTAGGAACATTTGCTCCTAAGAATGCAGCAGATATGGAAGCTTCCGCCATACTGCATCCTCATATGGATGAAAAATATATCATCTATAGAGACGAAAAATTCAAGAAAGTGTTTATATCTAATGATACTAACGCAGAATGATTGGAATATGATTGCAAGAGAGAAATCACACAAAGTAGGATTACTTAAAAAAATATTAATAAATAGGGGTCACTCGATGAGTGACTCCGCTATTGAGTTTCTCTATTGTGACCATTTCATAAAAAACACTGCACACAAAATAAGTAATTCATACAATAACTATGATGAAATAGTGGAGCTGTGCGACAATTTTGTATTAAACTTTTTAGCAGAATTTGATTACATGCATATAAATGAATCACTATATAGTATATGTGTAGCAGGGTTGATTGATATACTATTATATGATGGAAGCTTATTTAATGGTATAAAATACATTATGGACTATTACCCATTTGATACTAATTCAGACTACTTTATGAATTCTCCTTTCCCTGTTGGTATAATTAAAGTTATATCACACTATTATGAAAATCCATTATCAGTTAATATAGAAGGAGTAAGACATCTTAGAAGAAAGTATCATGCAGTATGGGAATTACTATCAAAACATGGAGGGAGTTTCGAGTAATGATTAAAAAAGTTGAAGAGATAGTAGATAACTTTAATGAAGATGTAACTATAGCTTCTAGAATATTTTCTACTATCAATACTAAGTATAAAAATATAAATGTAAAGAAATTAAATACGTATATATCTTTATTACATGACTTAACTCTTTTATTTACAGTAGTGTCTGATGTAGTTAATAATTACAAAAAAGAAATATTTGAAGCTGATGAAATAGATATCGAAAAAGAAAGTGAAGAGATATCTAGAAAGATAATGGGAATAGTAGCATATCCTATTAAAACTTACTATGATACATTTAAAGAAAACGATATAGAAGCTGAACATTTTTTAAAGGCTTGTATAGTAGCGATTAAATCTACTGTAGAAGCCACTATATTAGTTGTAAGACACTTTAAAGACACAGGACGATGGAATATATATCGTAGCAACTTAGAATGCAGTAAAGACACTATTATGAAAACTATATTCGGTTGTGACACTGAAGAGTTTGAAAATTTAAGTGATATACATATCTCAGCTATAAATATGATAGGAGAAATTCTAGATTATATTATAGGTAATGAAGATAATGATTTACTTAAACCGTATAGAATAGAAGTCGAAGTTAAAGAAATTGAAGATAAAAAGGAGATGATTTAGTGGTTAATGTATTAGGATACAACGAGAATACTTTGTTATCACAAACTATATTGGCTACACCGCCAGAAAATATAGTGCATACACTTATTTCAATGTGTCATACGGAAGAGACACTATATGGTATCAATGATAGTAATGAGGAAATTGTAGAATATGGTTCAATTAATATACTAGCATTGATGGAACTAGTGGATAATCTATCAGATAAAGCAATTAAATATGCTTTTTCTTGTATGTCTGATAGTATACTTCCAAAAAAGATAGGAAACTCTATTGAATCAATTATCTCAATGGCTAATGCTACTAGTTCTTTTATAGTAGCATTCATTGTAGTTATAGCATCAATAAAATCAATAGATGTGATTCAATATATTAGAAAAATTTTTACATACGATGATATTACTTATAATTTATCGTATTTAGCAAGAGAGTTTTACACTAGGACAGCCCAAAAAGACATTGACAGGTTAGTTCATGATATAGAAGCGTATCATATATTTTCTGTAGATGAAGCTATGAGAGATGCTTTGTATGTAGTAGTAGATAATGAAAACTACTATGAAGGTGAATGGGATTTTGTAAAAGGTAAGTACGTTGACTTTAATCCTGATTCAGTTACTGATATGTATATAAGGATATGTGAATTACAAAAGGTGATAGCAGAAGAAGTAATACCTATACTATATCCTAATGCAGTAGAAGGTAGTCAAGTATTAATTTATAATACCTCAGTATTAGAGTCAGTCTTTATGGACATGCTGTCAGAAATAACTCAAGACGTAAAGAATTTCGATGTAAATTATAGAATACCTGATTGGGTATGTGATAAGTATGATTTACATATTTTAAATGAGTATGTATTTGACGACTTAGAAGGTCCAGATGGAATGTTCATATAATAAAAATGAAAAGGAGAAATGAAATGCCAAAAAAGAAAATAAAGAATAAAAAAATAGATGAGAAAGAAATTAAAAAAGAAGTAAGAAAGAAAAAACCGATAGTAATAAGACATGCTAAAGATTTTTACTCAGTACTTAAAACTTGTGATGTAATTAAAAATCACAAAGTTAATAATTTAAGATTACAGCATGAAGAGAACTATGTGAATGATTTGGAAGAGGATAATATTCCTTTTTCTATTCATCATAAAAGCTCTCTGCTTTATTACTACACAGCATCTAGTTTATATAATATATTAAATAATTCTAATATAAATGAAATACTAGATGAGATATGCTCAGAAGAAATACTTCCTACAAAAATTACATTTGATAGATTTACATCATTTCTTCAAGTGGTAATATCTACATCATTTCATTTATCTGTAGTATACCATGAGTTAGGAACTGATAAAGGTGGGTTAGGAAATAAAGTATTTAATAGAGTCTTTAGAGGACAAAACGAAGCATTAAGATTTGACATATATAAGTTAATAAATGCTTTTTGTAAAAGAGATGACGTTTCTGAAGGTCTTAAAAGATATAAAATAGGAAGTAAGAATTATTTTTATAATATAATAGAGGAAGAAATATATTATTATATTGAGCAATACATGCTTACTAATATTCCTTACTATGAGATGTATATACATCCAGAAGCAGAAGTACCTACTAAGACTGATAAAGAAATTAAGATGTGCTTTAGTATATTTTTACTAGATGCACTTAATTATAAAAAGGATGTGACAGCATTATTAAAATCAATATTTGGACCAATAAGATATATAAAATATGTAATTAAAAATAAACTTAAAAAGAAAGATGATTTTGGATATATCTTATGGTGTGGTCTTATTACATTATTTAATTTAGAAGAAGCTGAAAGAATTTGGAATAAAGATATTAATAAAAATAATAGATTTTTCATTAATGAATACAAGCTTTATACAAGTACGAAAAATAAGTATAAAAACTATGATTTAGATACTCCAACTGCTGATAAATACTACTTGAGTCTGGCAACTATTAGGTATGCTAAAAAGAATACAGAAGAAGTAATGACAAGAGTGGCTGAAAAATTTTAGTATTTTAAAAGGAGAGAGTAATGGAAAAAAATATTACAAAATTTGTGCTTGATAATACTATAAGACATACTATTAAAGTAAATCCTAATAGTGTCTTTAGTATATTATTCAATCACACTACCGAAAGATATAGAGTTTTAAGTAATGACTTAAACTCACTTATACTAGAAGAAAGGATTAGGGGATACGAAAAGCTAGCAAATTACTTTAATACATGCGTTGATATACCAGATGATGTAATATATGATTTATTTTTATATTATTCAGATAATGATTTAGCTACATTTGCAAAGATATTAGGTATAACGGAAGTAACTGCGATAGCACTTTACATTAAATATTTAATATCTATAATAAATTATAAAGCACATGAATCTTTTGAAGTTAAAGAAGCTGGTGTACTTATAAATAATATAAGAAATATATTTAATCTCGATAAATTTATAGATTATATATCATTCACATTATTAAGTAAATCTCCAGTTAAACTAGCGAGAGAGCAAGTAATAAGTATCGTTAGAGATTACATATTATCAACTACACATGACTATCTATATGATAGTTGGCTTACATGTATAATAGAATATGAAAATCAAGTATTTGAATTTATTAAAAATATAATTGTAATGGATATAGCTAAAGTATATTCAGTTACTAAAGATATGTATTTACCAATATTCCAATCAGATGAAATATATGAGTCTTTTTGTATAGACTCATGTATAGATTTACTAAACGATTTTGCGAATGCATTAGCTAGTGTCGAAGGGCTAGATGAAGTTACAAATGAATTCAATCGTATGCAAGATGGATATTCTATAGATGACTATGATGAAGTTTACGGAATATATGCAAATACTTTAAATGAATTACGTAGTATGATGATGCGTGATAATTTTAGAGAGTTATTACAAAGTACATTTAAAGACACATTGTATGCTATCTCGAGAGGTGAAATTTATGGATGAGGATAGAAAGATATTATTTGATAAAGAAAGAGGGCAACTAGATTTATCTAAAAAATTAATTTATTCTGGTTTATTTTACGATGGTGATAATACAGCATTTGATGAATTTGATAAAGCTTATATAGATTTAGATAGTGTAGTTAGTAGAGTACTTGATTATGACTTACCGACATTTAAGACACTATCTAATGAATTAGTGCATTTTATAATGGATGTATTAAAGGACTTCTTTATAATGCATGGAGATACTATGCAAATCTATGTAGTGTACTCGTTTGATAAGTCAAAGATATTTACTTCTGTATATCCTGATTGGAATAAGAAGAGGTATGAAAGATATAAAAATGCTAGGATAATGCAATTTTTAAATACAGCATTAATTCCTAGATTAGCTAAGCTTGGTAATACTGTAAAGAATATAGAAATAATAAAGGCTAAAGATAGTCCAGTTGTATCTATATTAAAATTACTAAGAATGAATGCATCTGATGCTAATCCTGTAGTAATTACAAGAGACCCTCATTATTCATGCTTAATAGCTCACATACCTAATCTAAGTATATATAATGGTAAGAATGTATTAAATGCTATTACATTAAAAGATGAAAAAGGTTATCCTAATATTCATGTAGCATTACTACCACAATATTTCTTATTATGTGGTATGAAAAGAAATGAGTATGCTGGAATTAAAAAGATAGGTCCAAAGACAGCAGAAAAGATAATAAACGAAGATAAGCTAGGTGTCATTAATTATACTAATGACACTATAGCTGAAGTAGCAAAATATAAAAACTTATTTACATTTGAAGAAGTTTAGGGGGTATCCATGTTAGACGATGATGATGACTTTTTATATGACCCTAAAAATCCTAATATAGAGTTAGACGATGATTATGACAATGACGATGATGACTTTTTATATGACCCTAAAAATCCTAATATAGACGAGTCAGATGATGATGATATGGATAATGAATTTTTAGATACAGAAACCCCGACAATTTATTAAGGAGTGATTTTTATGAATAAATTATTATATGTAGGAATAGGAATAATCTTTATAATTATGATGATATTATATCCTGCTAATATACTATTTTTTACAGGTATAATTGTAGCAACATTATTATTGGTTGCAACGCTCGGTATGGTACATGATATTTATGATATAGATACACCACAGTCATATGTATTACATTTAATTATACTTGTAATATTTGTCTTTTTATTATTTCTAATAAGACATATGTGGTTTGTACCACCAACTGTACATTAAAATAAAATAAAAAAGGAGAAATAAAATGTCAAATACAATGTATAAAAAATCTTTAATTTTTGCAGCTCTTATAGGACTATTAGCATATTTCATATTTATTTATATTGATAGCAAAAATATTGTACTGTATACAGCAGAAATGATAGCAGGAATTATAATTATGGCATGTGATGTATTCATAGTAAGGGTTATGAACCTTTCGTATATGGCTACAATATCATTACTATTAGCAGGTAATATATTATTTATCTATGTATTAGAGGTACTTAAAGCATACTTATATATAGGAGTATAATGATATGACTGAAATGGAAGAATTAAGAAACGAAGTAGAATCATTGAAAAGAAAAGTAGATAGTTTAAAAGGTGTAATTGATACATTAGCTAGTGAGTCTAGTAAAAGGTTTTATGTACTTGAATTAATAAGTATGTATACTTATGCTAAGAACGAGCTAGCTCTTAAAAACATCATACAAAAACTAGTACAAAGATATAAAAAGACTTAGTAATTCTATAAGTCTTTTTTTTTTTTCGGAAAGGAGATGGTATAAATGGAAATCATAGACGAAATGAAAAGTGAGATAAGTAAACTCGAGGATACTACGGTAAATTTCACCATAGATAAAAATCCTTACGGAATGTATTTAGACTTTCCTTTAGCTTTTGATGAGTATGGTAGACAAAAGGCTGAAACTAATGCAGATGCTTGTATATCTTTTATATTAAGAGCTATGTATGGGGATAGAAAGTTACTTCCTCAAATACAAGGAACTATGCTTGACATAACTAGATTTAAGCATCAACTAGATACAGACTACACAAAAGATTTATTACAGACTAGACTTAATGAATCAATTGGTGCTGTAATGCATGAAATGGCTCCGGAGATAGAATTAGATTATGACCCTTTAACTCAGCACATGTCTTATAATATAACTGTGAACGGACAAAGAAAGGCTCGTGTAACTAAAGCAGAAAATATATTTGATGCTGAGATAGAGATAAATACTAAGAAATTCTATGAGTAAAAAACTTAATAAATTTTAGATATATATTATTAAGGTGATATTGAAGTTGAATAAATTAATTTGACTTTGATATTTAGGGATAGGTTTAATCTCCTTTTTACCTATCTCTACTCTCTAGTATTATTATTCATTTTAGATTCTCCCCCTATCGACATTCAGGTTGGTAGGGGGAGAGTGAATAAACCCCTTCGATAATTAAAAACTTTTTTATTTCAAAAAGGTACATGTCTTATGATACCGAAATGAAATTAATCTATTCGATACTAATCGAAAAATCTTATTTCAAAATCAAAAAAAAAAAGTAACAAAATCTTAATTGAATTATTCAACTAGAATACATTCTCAGTGGCTCAAGGTTCATACTGCCTCTGCTTAAACTTAATGCTTAGTTAGACTTAAGTGTCCGTATCTTTGTATTAGTTGTAAGTTATGCACAATTGGTGAGAGTAGCCGAAGTTTAAGATATTATTAGTAACAAGAAATTGCAAAGAAAGTGATTTAGAATAAAGCAGTTAGGATTACCCGATAACTAAACTTACCGAGTTAATCTTAATATGCCTAGGCGTTACCATCAACATATTTGAGACCAATTTATATTGATGTCGTAATACCTGTGAAGCTATTTCCCCGTGAGGGGTTATAAAGGTATTTTTGTGAATATATGATGTAAAATATTAAGAAAAACAATTTGTGTTTGTATATATAAAATGTAATTAAATCTTTACCTTACATCTATGCTTTTTTTTGTCAAAGAAAGGAGAAATATAATGACTAATTTAGATTCTTTTTTAAGTCAAATAGAAACGGTTGTAAATAAACATGACTATGTCACTCATATAGCTGGTTATTTCGTTATGTACATAATAGCTAAGTCACACGTTATGTATGTCAAAAAGAAAATTAATAATAAATTAGCAATTATATTCCCTACATCGGTTACATGGGCTATAGTATCTTTTCTCTTAGAAAATGTAGCTATAATGTCTCATCTGTCTTTACGTTCTAAATTTATAGTATATTTAATAAGTGGGTTATTTTCATTGGATTTATTTGCGAAATTAGATGTTAATGCAATAGCTGGTGTATTTTTAAATATAATAAAACAAGCATTAGAACTCATAACTAAAAAACTTGGTCTTAATTTAGAAGCGGCTAAAGAAGAATATGTGAAAAATAAAAAGACTGAGAATGGAGGTGTTGAAAATGAAAATACGCTTACAGAAATTGGTGGTGGCGTCTTACGTGAAAGTGAGCCACTGGGAAGGCAAATTATTGAAACAACAAAAAGTGGAGTCAATAAGACATGAGAAGAATGTTGAAAAAAAGCCTAAGTCTTCCATTGTAAGAAAAGTTTTATTATTTTCAACTTTAATAATGTCGATGATATGCATTATTAATGTCGAAACATTATACTCGTCTGCTCCATCAAAAATAACTGGACTAGGCGAGAGTTTTTATCATGAGTTATCTTCAATATTAGTTGCTATAACTGGCAAAGAAGATGCTAATGATACAATAATGATGCAATATATTGTGACGTTCATATCGTTTACGTTATTAACTCTCTTTTGGGTATCTGCAATAAATGCAGAGCGTAAGGGGTATAATGCTATAATGGAAGAGAATATAGAAAATACCGTGCAAGACGCAATAGAGGTAATCGGAAGTTTAAAAGAATGTAATAATAAAACGCACGAAAAAACTATTTAATTTTTTTTTTTACTCTAGCTCCTCTGTGGGCTAGAGTTTTATATTATGTCCAAAACTAAATCAATATAAAAATATAGAAAGGAAGTAAATAAAATGAATGGTGAACTTTTTAGAAAAGGTACTGAAATAAATAAGATGCTTGGTACAGGTTTAATCTTATTAAAAGAATCTAGATTTCCAATAAGTAAGATACTTACTAAGCATGTAGAATCAGGTAAGATATCATTAATGTATGATGATAACTTTAAAAGGCAACCTATTAGATTTGAATTAGCTAATAGTGGTAAGATGGTATATTGTAATGTATCTAACTATGCTAAGAAAAGAGAGGATTTATCTGGTGTATATTATGATATGCAAATAAGAGACTTATATGGATTTTGTATAGGAGGACTTGCTAAATTATACTTTAAAGATATAGCATACAATAGAGATACATTTGGACATTGTATGAAAGTATATATAGAGTTTGTAAGAAAAGCTGTACTTAAAAATAATCATATGTCTAGTCAAGCATCTAGAAATAAATTAGATTTCATATTAGCTTATCATATATTACATTGTACTAAAGATAAAGTAGTAAGAAATGAATTAAATTATGCTCAGAAGATGTCTAATATAACTGAGGAAGATTTAAAAATGTTAATGGTAAAATATCCAGAGATAGAAAATAATAAACCATATGATGGTGACTTATTTGAATTATTACAAAAAGAATTTATATTTCTTAAAAACTCTACTAAAGATACTTTAAATTATAATTTATTATATTTATATGGTCCAGCTAATGGAGAGATGCTAGATGACTTATCAGTTATAGCAACTATTATAGTTGATTTTAGTGTGCATAATAAAGCTACATTAAATGGAGAAAAGAATAATATGATGAAAGATGCTATAGAGGCTAGAATGTACAATGATATAATAGACGTATTAAGAGAGGTATAAGGGAGGGAAATCATGCAAGACTATATAAGTAAAGCTAGATTAAGATTATTTCCATTTAGAGAAATAAATAAAATGACACCACCACTTATAGTAAATAAGACAGCAGCTAATTTCGTATCATCTCCAGTAGATGATTTTTATGCAGAAGTTCAAGATGAAATTAAGTTTAGAAAAATAGATAAGATAGCTTATAATATGATGCTATCATTTCCTATATCAGAAGCTTTTTATAAAGATGGAGAAATAAAGTTTTTAATTAATAATAAGAACTATTCTACATTCGACATTAAATACTTTATATTAAGTGGATATATTTATATAATGCATAAACCATCTTTTGTAATTAATAATATTACATTTATATATAAAAAGAATGATGTAGGGTATATAGAAGATAATAATAAGAATGTATCTAATATGAATCCAGATGACACTCTTACATTAAATATACAATCACCAGATTATCCAGAAATGGCTTGTATTCTAGGTGGAGTTAATAAAAAACTAATTGTATTAAATAATGGAGAATCTTTATGGGATAAGTATATATCTGATAAAGATAATTTTTTATCTAATATATATGATGTGAATCCAGTTGATGTTTATATGTATAATGAAGATACAGGATTTGATTACGATTTAACTAAAGTAATGTCTAGTCCACTATATATTAAAAATATATCGACTAATCCAAAAGATAAATTAATTATAGTATCTGATACTACACCATTAATTAAGAACTCTTTATATTTTAAAGAATTAAATAATTTATTTTATGATAAAAAGACTAGAGCTTTTAGAGATGATATTTATAATTACTTTAATGCTGATGTAGTTAATAGATTTATTCCTCAATCATCAGTATCATCTAAATATGATTCTGATTTTTCAGATGCTAAAGAACTATTATTTGAAGCTAGAGATTTTAATTGGGATTTATACTACTCATTAACTTCAGATAGATTTAGAACTAATATAGCTACATTTAAAGAAAAGATAGTATATAGTAATAAACTAGATACACTAGCACCGGCAATAAGAGCTTCTATATTTTATCCATCAGAAAACTATCTAAAGATTTCTTTTCATAATAATAGAAAATTATTACCAGAAATATATTTTAGAGGAAGAAAGTTTATTGATAATAGAATGGTTGAAAAGTTTGGAGCTATTACTACAGTAGCTATTAAAGAAGATTCATTCATGAAATATTATGGGATTACGGATATAAAAGAAATAGACCACATATACATAGTACTAAAACCTGAAGAATTTATAGAGTATGATTATCTTAATATAGAAGATGAGTATAATGGAGTCGTACCTATAGGAAGAAAGTATTTTAATATGAGAGAATTTAAGTTATATAATAATGGATACTTACAAAAGCAAGACCAAGATATAGCTTTTAATACTCTACCACCTACAAACTTATTAGTTGGGTTTCCTAAAAGAGTATTTCCTTGGCATAGAATTACAGCTACTGGATATTTAGCTAAGGATATCTATAAAAAGAAAATGAAACTAAAATTTAGAAACTTTACATCTACTGAAGAATCTGATATATTAAATAAAGTAATATATGATAAATATATTTATAAGAATTTATTAGCTACCGAATATGTAGATAATAATACACAAATATTTTGTGGACCTTATTTACTTATGGAAGATGTAGACTATATAGTTTTATCTAGTACACTAATATTAATAATAGGAGATTTATTTAGATATAAAGAAGATGATATGAATACTGACTTTATAGAACTTAAAATAGAAAATCATTTCTATTCTCCTGAGTTATCAGAATTTAAAAATTGTGCTTATAAATCAAGTTGGCTTAAAAAGTTATTTGAGATACCTGAAATCAAAAAAGAGTTGATTAAATCATCTGGAGAAGTATCAGTTAAAAACGAAAGAGACAATAATGATTGTCCTGAATACTATCGTGAAGATGAATACAGGTCTCATATGATGCTAACTAAGTATCTTTGTACTGAAATAGTACTTACTGATGATTCGGATTTATATGGAGATAAATGGTTAAATGGATTTAAGTTTGAGTTTCCTGAAGCTTGGTATAAAGAAAATGGAAAAGATATATTAGACTATGAAGGTTTAATAGATAAAAGTTTACCACCATTACCATTAGATAAAATAGTAAGACCAGTTACATTACCACCATCTACTCCACTTAATTTACTTATAGCACAAGATATAGTTGCTAAAAGAAAGTTAATAAGAGATGGTCATGGTAATTATACTACAGAAAGAGCTAATGAGAAAATGGGATTTTTCTTTAATAAATCATCTTATGAAAATGAAGCTTATATTAATCTTATGATAAGAAAAGATGTGCAATATAGACCTAGTATTCCTTTTGATGCTATATTTATAAAAGAGGAAGAAGTTATATAAGAATAAAAGATACCGTCCCATTACGGGACGGATTTTATTTTTTGTTTTTATTATTTACTGGTGGTACTATTTTATCTTCTTTTTTAGTTTCTTCTACTTTACCTTCTTTAGGAGTTTCTTCCTTTTTAGCTTCTTCTACTTTTACTTCTGGTGTAGGTTCAGGCATTACAGTTGTAGTAGCACCAGTTACTGGTATATTTCCAGTATGAGTAATTGCATCCTCTATCGTAGCTTCTACAGGAGCAGTTCTTCCTGTAATTACAGTATTTTCTTCTTCGACTGCAATATTTAAAGAAGAATGCTCAGGAAATCTAGGTAATAATATTTTATTAAACTTATCTACTGTAAGTACTATAACTCTATTTCCATCTCTCCATTCTACAGTATGTCCAGTAGTTAAAAGTCTAGCGACATCATCTAGAGTTCTTTCTTTAGTTTCTCTATCTGGATACATAACTTTTTCTTCAACGTCAAATGTTCTAGAAGTTACCATTGTATTTATTTTAGCCATATTTTTAAAACCATTCCTTTCTTTTAGTTTATATTGTATTTAATCTTGTGATGAAATTTTTAATAGCATAAGCATCACTATGACATTTATCTATGATGTCTTGTAATCCTGATGCATCGAATATCTTTAATATCTCGTCTTCTAATCTTTTTGCTTCTTCTTTAGCTTTATAATAATTAGAGATTAAATAATCATATTCATCTCCATATTCTTCTGAAGTAGCTAATAAAGATATAGATAAAGAAGCTAATGGAGAACCTACCATGCTTTCTTTTAATCTTTCTTCTTCATCGTTACCACTATAAGCACCCATTAATGCTCTAACTTTTACAAAGTCATAACCTTGTAAACCTAAATGGTCTACCATTTGTAAAAAAGTATTTGAATCTTGAAATGCATCTTCATATACGTCAAGAGTTACTAACTTTGATGCAAGTATTCTTTCCTTTCTATCATCCATTATATAATTCCTCCTTTCTTAAAAATATTTACTTCCTATATCATCTTTAACCGGACCAGTTGGTGCTTTAATACCTAAGTCATCATTTCCAGTAGAATGCTCTACCCTAGGACCGACTTCTGCTTCATATCTATTTCTTATTTCTAAGTTAAGATATAATATACCAAATAAGTCTTGGTTTACGTCAGGTTTTAAATCTAATATTTCCATCTTAGACATATCCTTGACATAATACTTATATATATCGTTATTAGATGGTATAACTATAGTATCTTCATTAGTCTCTCCGATTATTTCGTTTCTTTTTGAATCTTCATGAAGATTTTTATCTAACTTGTATAAAGCAAAATCAAATATATCTGCATACTTATATTTTTGACTAAGTGCCCAATTAGTTATCTGAGTTATGTATCTATCGGAAGCATACAAAGTTTTAATATCAAATTTAGCTACTTTATCTCCACTATTTAATTTGTGTAAATCACTTTCAGTCCATCTAAATGATATTTGTAATACAGCGTGCTTTTCTTTTATTACCTTGTCACTCTCTATATACCGTTCAGACATCTTTAAATGTGCTCTATTCGCATCTTTTAAATCAGGTCCTACACCATCAGGGTTAGGATTACCAAAGTCTTCTAGAACTAATTTATCGCCGTATGCAGTCATAGAAATTATAGATGGAACTAATACTTCTAATTCAAATTGTCTTATAAGAGAATAAGAAAATCCTTTTAAACTTCCTTTAGTTTCATATTCAGTTGGATTAGTCATATCTGTAGACACAATAAGTGGAGATACATTATATCTAAAGAAGTAATAACTTTTTCCTGTAAACCCATCTACTGCATAGTTTATTCTTACTTGACTATTCTTATTTAATTTCTTTAATGCTGTAGTCCAGTCTGATAAATCTATATTAAACTTAGATGCTACAATTTCTAGTATTTCATCAGGTATTCTAAAGTCTAATGCCATAGGAAAATTATAATGTAAATTATTTTGTCTTTTAGTTTTCCAAAAACTAGCTATATTCTCAGCTTCAAATCTACTATTAGTTGCTATACCTGCTGATAAAACTAACTTGATACTTTTAACTGCCATCCTAAATTGTATTGAATTTTTCCTATCGTTATCATCTTCTAAAGATAATAACGGATAAGTAAACTCCTTAGGCTCTAAAAAATGTACAGCATCAAAACTACTCCATGCTGGATGAGAATATACTTCAGATAAATAATTATGCTCAATACTACATTGAAGTGATAGACATGGTTTTCTTGCTTGTCCTAATAATCCTTTTTCCCATAGAAACGTTTTGTCAGAAGTTATCTCAGTTCTAATAAACTCACTTTGAAATTTACATGTAGGTAAGTCTCTTCTTACCCATTTATTGAAGTTATCATAAATAGTTCCAAATGTAACTCCTAAGTCATACACTTGAAAATACTTAGCTTGCTTTTCAAATCCTGCTCCCTTATACATTTTATGAAGCACCATTGTATCGCTTTGCAAAGGTAATCATCTCCTTTCATATTTTTATAAACGAACTTGTTTTGTTAGTTAGGCAAACCATTACTATATTAAATATATCTGAGAGGAGAATTATTATGATTATAAGAAGAGCACAAGTAACTGACATACCAACTATGTGTAACATTTATCAGCAAACATTTCCAGAAAAGCACACAGATTATGGTGTAGTTAGTTTTTTAAGAAATACTATGCTAGATATGCTATCTAATAGTAATGCTATGGTAGCTGAGTTAGACGGAGAGATTTTAGGATTTATAGGAGCAGGGTCAAGAACTAAATTAGTGTCAAGAATTATTATGGCTGACACATTTGTAGAAGAAACTCATAAAAGAAAAGGTATAGGTACTAAATTATTAGAAGCTTATAGTAACGAATATCCTGACTTTAAATTAATTGCTACTATACATAGAAATAATGAAGAATCACTTGGTTTTTATAAAGCTATGGGATTTACATTAGAAGATGACAGTAGTTATATTCATAGCTACACAAAAATATTATAAGAAAAGGATGTGAAATTATAAATGACTTATTTAAACGAGATACCATCTCTTGAGATTACTAAGTCGATTTGCTATCCTGTAAATTCACCTAGGACGAATTTCGGTAATATATTTTTAATGCCGACATCAACTAAAGATGAGTTTTTTAAAATAGCAAATATATTTAGTATTGGTACTGATAGTACTTTTAAAGTAAGAAGTCCAAAATCAATACTATTATATAAGACTGGTATTTTATATTATGGTACGACTAAGAAAAGATTTACAGATAAGCATTATGAAGATAATAAGAAAGAAATGATAAATCATGGATTTCCTAAATCTAATTATAGCTATACTGGAATAGGAGAATATAATGGATTTGTAGACTTAAATCAAATTATATCAGAGACAAAAAATATAACTTATACAGCTGCTAACCAAATTAATTTTTGGGTAAATATAATAGAAGCTAGTATGCCTGTAACGAATCATAAGAAGTTTTTATTATTTACTAAAGATACTATGAAAGCAAGAATAAGTTCTATATCTATGATTAATCCTAAATTTGGATTAAATAATATGAGTAATTTATACTTTAACTTTTTATACGTTTTTAAATATCATTATTTAGCATTAAGAAAGTTATTAGTAGATAATCAAATAGATATAGTTGTAACTGACTATAAATGGACTTTAGTATTAAAGTATACTGACTTACCATTAGATTCTAAAATGGGAGAAGATTTACTTTCTAGATTTATATTAAGAGTAGCTAAATTTAAAATAGGTGCTATGCTTAATGAAGATGACTCATCAGAAGAAATAGTATTTCATGACGAAGAAGGTGAATCATTAAGTGAAGAGACTAAAGATAGAATAGACCAAGATAATAAAGCTCTTCTTAAAGTAATAGAAAAGTTAGATAAAAAAGGTGATGGTGTATTAAAGCGTGGTGGTGGTAGTCTTGAAACTATAGAAAGCACGCAAGAAATAATGAATCAAGGACTTAAGAGTGCTGACAAGCAAATGAAAGAATCTAGCTATATTGATGTAGCTAATATAATTAATGATGTATTAACTAGTTCTAAAGCTGTACAGAAAAAGGCGTACTCTGACAGTAAAAGATTGTATGCAGTTAGAAAAAGACTAGAACTAATTAAATCAAGAAATCTAACTGAGATTATAGCTAATATAGAAAAAGATGAAGAAAATATAATACACAAAAAAGTAATATCAAATACAACTATTAATAATGCAATAAATCCTAATAAAAGAATGAATGAATTTTCTATTTATAGTATGGATAAGCAATACGAAGAAACGCTAGGTAAAAAGACTAGAGTTAATATAGGAGATAATCTATCTAAAGCTACAGTTCCTTTATTTATGAGTAACTATAAAGAAAAGACAGATATGAACTCTCCGGATACTAAAGCTAAAATAGTTAGTTATCAATTTCAATCTCCTAATAATACTAAAGAATCTCATTCGTTTACTGTAAGAGTACCTGAATTAAGAGATGGCAAGTTTTTACACATCAATGGTTCTGATAAAGTAATGGTGAGACAAAAGATGAGTTTACCTTTAATTAAAATGAAAGACCAAGTATTATTTACAAGTTATTTCGGGAAAATGTTTATTAAAGCATCTAGAGGTAATACTTCTAAAAAGCTAGCTAAAGCTAGAAGATTTATTAGAGTATTAAGAAAAAAATATGATTATAAAATATTAAAAGATTATTTTGATTTTACTCCATCTTATTTTGGACAAAGTAATTTAAACTATTTAACTTCTGAATTACTAGAGCTAAGTAGATATATGTCATCTTTTTCTACAAAAGATGGATATAATTTTATTTCATTATCAATTACTGATGCTAATACATTAAACGGTAAGTTTCATTTAGCAGTCATAGATGGTGAATCTTATTTTTGTACAATAAATGACGAAATAGAAAATAGTAAAGGTGAAGTAATAGGAGTTACTGAATTATTTAGTAAGCTTATGCCATTAATAGAAGTAGACAATAAAGAGATAGCTAATGAATGGTATAATATAGTTAATAAAAAAGAAACTACATCAATGGCTCATAGTGAAGTAATAATACTAGCTAAATCTACTCCTTTAATTATAGTACTTATTAATGCTTTTGATGATTCATTATTAGAAGTATTAAATATAATGAAAAGGGATTATAGTTTAGAATTTAGTATTAGACCTTTTGAAAATGGTAAAAAGCCAAAAAGATTATATACAGACGATGAGGGTAATCAATTAGTATTTGAAAACTTCGTAGTAGATTTAAAATTCAATAATGTAGCTAATAGAGTACTGCTAGAATATTTAAACGAAATAGATTTGTCTGGTTACAATAGTTTATTATTAGATGGTATAGCTGAAGAACTATACGATTCTAGACATGTCATGAATATGGAAAACTATAGAGATTTTTTTATAGACAATGTAGCTACTGAGCAAATACTAGATGACTTAGGAATACCTAGTACATATGGAGAAGCATTATTATATGCTAATACATATTTATTTGAATCTAATAGAGAGATAACTCAAACTTCATTAAAAAATGAAAGAATGCCTAGTAATGCTGAAATAATAAATGGTGTACTTTATAAAGAGACTACTAAAGCTTATATAGATTATTCTAATAAAGTAAAAAGAGGAAGTAAGAATGCTACATTTTCAGTAGAAAGAGATGCCGTATTAAAATCACTTCTTACATTACCAAACGTAGAAGAATCATCTAAACTAAATCCAGCACAGCATTTAGATAAGACTTTAACTATATCTGGAAAAGGAGTTTCTGGTGTAAATGATGAACGTGCTTATACATTACCTAAAAGAGCATGGGATACTTCATTTTTCGGTATAATGTCAGATGTATCACCGTATACTAAATCAACTGGTATATCATTACACTTATCAGTTAATCCTAGAATAGATGATATGAAAGGATACTTCAATAAAGAGCCTGATGATTTTAGTGAGCTTAATGGAAGTAACCTTATGTCGGTATCTGAAAGCTTAGCTCCATTCGCACAAAAACACGACTCTGCTCCAAGATTAGGGATGCTTATGAGTCAGACTAACCATATAGTCTCAACTGACCACAGTGAGCCAAGTTTAGTTACATATGGCTTTGATGAGTCTATGGTTCATTTAGACACAGATTTTGCTCATCATATGAAAGATGATGGGAAAGTTATTATGATGAATGATAGATATATTAAAGTGGAATACGTTAATTTAAAAAATGATGACGGTACTCCTCAAGTAGATGTATTTAACTTGGATGATGTAGATAGAAACTCTGCTAAAGCTAAATATATAAGAAATAAAATGATATTAAATAAATCACTTAAAGTTAAAGAAGGTAAGTTACTTCCTAAAGATGCTGTAGTAGCATATAACGAAGCTTTCTATCAAGAAATGGGTGGAGACATCATATTTAAAGCAGGACCTATAGCATACGTTGCTATAACTAGTTCTCAAAACTGCTACGAAGATTCTACTACAGTTACAGAAAGTTTAGCTAAAAGATTATCTTCTCGTACATTAAAAAGAGTAGAAGTTAAATTAAAGCCTGACTATAGAATAGCATCTGTAAGAGATTTCGGCAGTATTCAACCGGGAGATGTATTAATTAAGTATGCTGAAGATTTAGGTGGAGCTTTTGCTAGTAATAAAATAGATGTAGACTTATTAGATGATATATTAATGAAGACTAAAAAATGTAATTATGAGGGTAGTTTAAAAGAAATATACGTATATACTCATCTTACAGAAAAAGAAGAATCAGAATTAGACCCATCTATTAAAAAGTTTATAGCATCAGTTCAAAAGCATTATGATTCATATGATACTAATGCATTAGCACAAGGACTTCCGGGATATGAAAAGAATAGAACTTTAGAGCATGTAACTCATTTTAAAGGAAATAGAAAAGCTAAGATGAATGGTTCTACTATATATGCCGGAGAGATAATGATAGAATTTTATATAGATACAGAGATGAGATTTACTGGTGGAGATAAAGTTACTTTCGGTGCTTCAGCATTAAAAGGTGTATGTAATTCAGTTATACCTACTGAAGATGCTCCTATTGGTTCAAAGACTGGTAGACGTATAGATGCAATACTATCAACTAACTCACCACTAGCCAGAATGGTTATGTCGTTTTTCTTTACTGGTGTATTAAATGAATGTGCTATTAAAGCTAATAATGATATAAGAAAAATAGTAGGATTAGAAGAAAAGAAATATGCAGGACAAGATGAAAAATAAACAAAATATATCCCACTCCCAATTAAGGGAGTGGGTTTTAAAATCCTCCATTATTATACATTCCTAAATCAGATACAAACTTATCAGCAGATGAACCTTTCTGTCTCATATTAAATCCACCAGCATCATTAGCTAATCCAAAGTTAGGCACAGCTGCAACTCTTATATCTTTTAAATCCATTGCTATATTATTATTCAAATCACCCATAGCATCTCCAGATTCATTAGCATAAGGATTAGAATAGGCTCCAGAATCATATCCTTTACCAGCTACCCCATCTTTATACTTCTCTTGAACTTTATCAAACCAGTTCATAGAAGCATCTGATAACTGAATACATTTTTCTTGGAATTTAGTTATAGCTTTTTCCATAGGAGATTGTGCTGCAAGCTCAGCGGCTGGAGTATCACCGTAGAACTCTGTAAGCTTCTCTATAGACGCTTCGTTTAGTGAGACGACAAGAACTACGCATCGCATCTCTTGATTGCTCTCAGACGCCCATTTTTTGACTGTACCGACGAATTTCTGTTTACCTTTCTCCGTAGGAATAAATAACGTGATATCATCTCCCGGAGTGAATATTACATATGTATTAGGTATTCTTACTAAAAACTCATGAGTCTTTAATACCTTAATAGGCTCTTCAACTTGAGCATCTACCGTAGTATTAACTACTTTTACATTCTTTGCAGAACCATCTGTAACGTCAGTTACGTTTACTGATGACCCAGTTCTATTTAGCATAACCTTTTCTTCATTAAATGATTCAAACTCTCCTAGCTTCATTAAATCTTCATACCACATACCTATTGTAATCTTTTGCTCATTAATAGAAAAAGCTGTATATAGTGTATCTACTAAAGTTACTTGTGGTTGAAATGATAATGTCACTTGCCAATCTGTATCAAATTTAATTTTATTAGGTCCTTTTTTATTTAAGACAAATACAGTTTCATATTGTACATAGATATTATATCCACCATTAAATAATCTACCACCAGTCTCTTGCTGATAATAATCTAGTATTTGTGGAAAGTTCATAGGAGTAAGTATTCCACGAAGTTCAGTACTAACTTCAGGTTTAGTTAAAGCTAGTTTTAATGGTGACTGTACTTGAGCATCTGGATTAGATTCTGCTCCTATAAAATGTCTTTTAAAAGTTTCCATTATTACAGTTTCTATTGTAGTATCTTCTTTAACTGGACCTTGCATATAATCTTTAGCTGGACCATTTAATAATCCATCATAAGGACCAGTTATAGTTATTTCTAAATCTTCAGTTAAACTAGTTTCAGCAAGTAATGTCTCATCTTTAAGTAGTTTAGCTTTCATTTCATCATCGACTTCTTTTGACCATTTAGTTATATTAGGTCTTCCTTCGTATCCTATTAATGATTCAAATGGTCTAAATAATGCATACCCATCAAAAGTAAAATGAGAGTAGTTTTGTGACCTAGAAAATCCATAAGTTCTTGATAATACAATGTCGTAAGCTTCAGGAGAATTTTCATCTTTTCCTAAATTAGCTGGATTTAATTGCTTTTCTATATCCTTATCAAGTCTAAACGTAGCTGGAATTCTTACTCTTATTCTTCTTATAGGATAGTTAGCATTAATATAATCATGCTCTTCATAATATCCTATTACATATTCAGGAGGTATTTGTACTCCATTTATAAATAAGATAGTGGAATACATAACTGAATTAGATGGATAACCTTCGTAATCTGTAGAACCAGTTTTATTTTTAGCAAATCCTACTTTTCCAAAAAACTTATCTACATTTTCTTTTATTTTAGGATTAAGCATTACATCAAACCCATAAGATGCTAATGTATTATTCACAAAATTAAAAGCATTATCTACTGTATTTATTACTGTATTATTAAAGTTATCAAAAGTTTCTCTAACGAAATCTCCAGCACCATCTATAAAATTAGCTGTAGTTAGTTTTAATTTTTGTAACCCTTCAAAATAAAACTCATGTCTTTTCTTAACGTCCCAATAAGGATTAGATACTTCTGCTAATCCTAGTAAATCATCATACGTTTTATTCTTTTCTCTATAGTTAGAAGATAAAGTTCTAATGAAATAATCTACTGTGTAATCACCAGTTATAGCTTCTCTCGGTAAATCAAGAGTACCTTTACTTTTTCCTAATCCCCAGCAACTACTTCCAAACTGATTAGATTGCTGATTAAATATACTTGCAGCTTGTCTTTCAGTTAGTCTATCAGGTATTTGAGAAAAGTGCCAAGCAGACGGAGTAAGAAAATCTACACCATCAGCAAACCCAGCAAGACCATGTATTTTATCTTGTGCTAGATAAGCCATTCCGATATCTTTTTGAGGGTCTTCCCATTCTACATATTCATCACTATCAGGGTCATAATATACATTAGGCTTCATAGCATGCTTAACCAATGCTAAAGGAGTAATACCAGCAGCCATAGGAAATCTACTATCTATTAAACCATCGAATCTATCTAACCATAATCCACCATCAGCTAATGTAGAAAATTCAGAGTTAGAAACTAAATCAGCTAACGATTGCGATACTGACTTACTTTCTCCATCAGCTTTACTAGCTACAAATATTCCTCCAAGTCCACCAATCTTTTTAGCATTAATAGCTGCACCATTAGGCTTAACTAATTTATTTAATGGTTCAAAGAATTTCGCCATTCCTGTATTTAACTTTCCTCTGAAGTCTATATTAAAAAGACTGCCTGTCTCGCTTGATTTTTTAGGGTCTATTGCGTCAGTAACGTGAGTAATAGCTAAACCCTTGTCTGCCATGTTAATTGCTTCTGTAGGGCTTAATATTTTGCTCTGGTTAGCTATTGTACCGAATACCTGATTATAGCTACTATCATCTGCCGCATATATATTGACGCCTGCTGGTGCTGTAAAGTTGTTGTCATCATCGTTCATAGTAAATTCCACATCCTTTCTTTTATTATTTTATATAGATACAGTTGCTGGGTAAAAAATAACCTGCCCCATAAGGGACAGGAATTCGAGGGTTTTGTAAAGCAAAATGTGAGCACATTCTACTACTTTATAATTAATAAAATTATAAACTTAATTAAGAAAGCATATGCTAGTTCGGTTAGCATATGCAATCTGACAATAAAAATAAAAAAAATTTATTTTACGTTTAACCCGTTAGCTTGATTAAAAATAAAATAATAATATTAGGCAATCTTCTAGATTCTCACCTTCAAGATTACATACGATATATTTTACACTAGATAAAATATATAAGAAATACCACGATTAATGTACTATGAGATTTACTATAGAATTATTAGTAAAAGGTTTTTTTTTTAATTCTTCTAAGCTCATCCTGACTAATTTTTTAATAATGTACGAATATATGATTTATAATTTTTGAGTGGTATGCAATACATATATAAGTGAAATTTTTAATAATGAATTATACATTTTATATTTTATGGAGTTTTGTAATAATATTACAAGAAATTAATCGTGGTATTTCTTATACACTTTTCTAGTTGTTATAAAAATCAATTTTTAAATTAGAATTAGACATATATTAAAAAATACATATCTAATCCTCTCCTTTATACCTTCATTAAACCTAATCTATTCTTTTAGTACTATATCTCTTATTCTTCCTCCGCCGAAATATATAAGGATATAAGATAAAAGAAAATCTTATTAATCAATCATCTTTGTAATAGACTGCTTTCTAATCCAAAGATATCTTTCCTTATGTTATGCAAAAAATTGATTTTATAATTAAAAAAAAAAAAAAAAAATCAGTGCATATACAGTAAGAGATGTCAGTAAAGATTTAAAAGAAATATTCAAATTAAAAATTGTGCACAATATGCCCCTAATCCCCGTTGAGACTAACGGGGGTAAAATTGAAAATCAAAATTATCAAATTTCACGTAAGGTGGGTTCGCAAAAGCCAATAAAACGAATTACCACATCTCTAAATTTTTTATACCACTTCCCTATGTTATATCAATTATTAAAAAATATTTATTATCTATCTCATATATAGGGAAATAAAGAGGCAGGGCGAGATGGCAAAAGTGGCTCAAAGCCTTGTTTTTCGGGGCGTTGCGGCGGCGGCGGGCGGGATAAAGGGTGATGAAAAATAAAGAAAAAAAAATGCTTATTTTTAAAATTTTTATTAAATTTTCCCTTATATTATATATCATAACTATATATACAGCAAATCATAGATTATCATTTTTTACGTAAATTTTTATATTTTTTATATAACTATTACTTAGTATTAAATTTAAAGAACCTTTTCCCTTTTTTCTTTTCTTTATTTATTTTCTTTCTTTTTATTTAATTTTTCTTTCTTTTGTTTGTTTATTTTCTTTTTTGGCTTTTGGAGATTTACTTATTGAAATTTAATAATTATTTATTTATGAATGTAATGAATAAATAAATATAATACTTTAGAAAAATTTTTATTAAACTTATTAACTTTACAGAAAATGAATTTATCAAAATAATTAAAAAATAGATAATTTATAAAACTAAAGAATGAATATGAAAAAGTAAGAATTATTAAAAAATTAAAATTGAAAGGAATTGATAATCATGAATAAATTTAAAAATGAAGTAGAAAGAATATTTAGCATATATGATTCAAATGATAAATCAATAGATTTTACTATTTACTTAAATGAATTAGAAAAGACTAATAAGGAATTGTATGATGCTATACTTGAGGAGTATAATAAAGGAAAATCACAAGCTAGATATTTAAAGGCTAATACAGGAAGTAATCCTAGTAATACCAATACAAATATTCAGTAATGAAAGGAAGTGTAAATTAGTATGCCTAGTTTTGATAACCTATTTGCTAATAATTCATTTAATAAGAATGAAGAAGATGATAAGGTGAGTTTGGCTGAAGCAAATGGAGTGATACAAGAGCCTACAAGAGAAGTGATAGGACAAGAAGGAGTGGCAGTTAGAGTAGGAAGCGAAAAAAGTCTATCAGATATAGAAGATGAGCTTACACAAGGACTTAGCATAAAAGATGGTGCTTCAGAATTAATAAAGAAAGAGCAAAGTATGGAAGCCAAGCCTATCCCAGTTAATTCGATGAAATCTAAACTTGCAGCGATGTTTGGTGATAACGTTGCTGAAGAGATAGCTTATGAAGCAGATGACCATGGTAATCTTATTGTAGGATATGAAGAAAAGAATATCAATGGAGAAAAGATGATGGTTCCTATAGTACAGCAAAGAGTATTTGATATAGAAAACTTTGATTTAGAGATTGAAAAAGTATCTGAAGAAGAATTAAGAAAATCAAAGACAGCTGATGAGTTAGGTCTAACACCACTTCAAAGAGCTAAGTATGAGAAGATGATGGCTATGAATATTATGGATTCAGGGATATCTCATGAGACTGTAATACAGAAAGCTAAATCAAATACAGACTTAGATTCTAATATAGTACCAGATATGATGGTTCACTTTGTAACTAGAAAAGAAAATGAAATGGTAGAGCTTACTGATGTAGAAAGAAATGGAATACAAAAGTTAAGAGAAAAAGGGTTAGCAATAGAACCTGAAATAGTTCAAGGATTTAATAAATCATTAAAGCTACTTAAAAAAGATAAAACTATTCATGCTAGAAATGCTTATGTATGGATGGCACAAAAAGGAGTAGACTTTAATCAGTTAGATGAAGATGTAATGAAAATCTATGCTGAAATGTATAGAAAAGAAACTAGACCATCAGTTGATTTATTACTAGAAGCTACACTACTTGATATGCAAGATGTATTAGAAGAAAAGATACGTGGTAGTGAAGAATTTGAAAGTGATAAAGAAGCTCTTGAGAAATACATAAATATACTTAGACTTAATAGTGAAAAAAGAATAGCTGTAATAAAGCTATTTGATGAGAAAAAGCAAAAGGAAGGAAGTAATGAGAAGTTTTACTCTATGGATGATTTCAGAAAAATAAGAACTTATTTCATAAAGTATGGACTTCATGAAGAAGACTCTAAGTTTTTTGACCCAACATTCATACCAGACCCTAAAGCAAGAGTTCCTATGAAAGTCAAGTTTGATAAATTCAAAGCAGAGACTGGATACAATTTTTTAGATGTATATAGTCATTACTGGGAGATAGTATCTAATTTATTAGAAAAAGAAGGGAAACCTTTAGCAGTTGGAAGTAATGTACCGTTAGATGAAATACCTACTAATGGAATACAATTTGAAACTAATGACAAAAATAGTCAAAAAGATGAAATAGAAGACAACGATGATGATATAGAAATGGATGATGATGTCATCATAGGATAAAAATTATAAGGAGGATAATAAAATGGATACAGTAATTAACATACCTGATGCACAACCAACTGAGACAGTTGAAATAGCTACAAGCCCATCAGTAGTAACTGTAAATGTAACTGAACAAAACCTAATTCAAACTGAAGGGGTAAGTACAGTGGAAGTACCAACTGAACAACCAGCTGAGGTTGTAAGTCCTGATGTAATAGTAACTGATAATGGAGTCATTGATGATGCTTCAATTGATGAAATTGAGTCTGAAGAAAAGTCTGATGCTATAACGTTTGGAGAGTACGATACAACTATTGAAGATGAAGATACTAATATAGAATTTAAACCAATAATCTTTAAACCATATGTAGTGATAGATGATTTTGAAATGGATGAAAATCTTAAAAAGATATTCTTTGATTCATTTGAATTAGGTGTAGGAGAGTCAAAAGAAGAAAAAGAACTTCCTCAATCTCCACTAGATGTATTAGATGATTTTAAAAGAATGGGTGAGCATATAAACGTTTACTTACCTATGTCTAACGTAGCAGTTAGAATATATGAATTTGACAATGACGTATTCTTACCTACAATATATCCGGGTATACTAGATGACTTTAGATTAGAAAATGGTACAGCAGCATTTGTAAATCCATTAGAAATAACTCATGATAAATTATTCATAAATAAAATACTTGAAAATAGTGAGATAATTTCTAAAGATGGTAAGACATTAGGAGCTACTTATGCTATAGATAAGTTATCTAATGCTGATATGAATATACTTATGCTAGGTGCAATAATCTTACTATTAAAGACTGATAAAGATATACCAGATGACAAAAAGGATGTCGTATCAATAGATGTAAGATGTGGTGAATGTGGAGCTGACCTTAAATTACAAGTAAGCTTAAATGCTTTATTAAAATCGCAATACGAAACTAAGCATTTAGAATTAGCTAGAAAATCATTCTCTATGGAGGATACTTTCTCTGAAAACTTTGCTAGAAGTTTACATGTAACTACTAAAAAGACTGGTAAGAGATATACTAAAAATGGAAGTGAATTTGAAATGGTTGTAGTTAATCGTGACCCTAAATATTCAGAAGCAACTAAAGTTGAGTCAAGAGCTATACTACACATATTAGATACATATGAATATTTATTACCTGAAGATTGGAAAGAGCAAGAGCAATATGATATTAAGTCTATGAAATATAAATTGTATTCATTACTAGAGTATTTAGAAAATGCTCCTGAGATGGAAGTGTATCAAGCACAAATAGCAAGAGATATAGAAAATGTAAATATGATACTATATACTCATTCTATATTAACTAGAACTGTAGCAGATAGTAAGGTAATTACTAAGACATTAGTAAATGAAACTCCAATGTCTAGTTTATTCATATTATTTAATAGATTTGATAAGACATTTAGAGAAGCTATATTAGCAAGAGTAGCTGAATTACATAAATATACTACTGGAAGTAGAATAATGCACGACTTCACTTGTAGCAATCCTGCATGTGGTCATAAAAATAGTGCTGAGTTAAGCTCTAGAGCATTGGTTTTTTTCATACTCCAGACCAGAAACGCTTTAAAGATGTTAGAAGAATCACAGATTTAATAGTTGAAATGGCAGGTCTTAGAATAGGAAATAGTATAAGTGTAGAGACACTTTTGAAACTTCCACCATCAGTTAGAAGAGATGTAGTAGACCAACTTAAAACTCATGCTGAAGTGTTAGAGGGATTAGCTAATAGACATGCTATGACTAATATGGATGATATGATGTAACCAAGGTTTGGAGATTAAAAATAAAGATAATATAGTCCGTCCCATTACGGGACGGATATTTTATTCGTTATTAGGTTTTTTAATGTATCTGTCTTTACTATCTTTTATTTCTTTATAATAAGTATCTTTAAATTCTTGTATCTCATCTAATCCACATAATTCTATTACATTAAATTTTCTAGTATCTTTAACTATACTATCAAATTTAAGAGCATCATTTCTTCTTTTAACTAATACATTAGGATGAGATTCATTATGAAATCCACCGTCTTTAATACTAACTATTAGATTGAGTGATTTGATATAAAAATCTGGTATATGCTTTTTAATACCTGAACCATCATTCCACTCAAATACATATGGACAAGGAGCTATCAAATCTTTTTTATCAGATAGTAATGAATTACATACTTCTACAAACTTAGCTTCATAGCTTCCTATAACTGTCATTTCCTGTCCTTTAAATTTAACCTTTTTAGCTATACTTCTATTTTCAAGTAACTTCTTTTGAAACTCAGGGTCATTCATTAAGTTATCGGTATTATATACTTTAACTATATTTTCTAGATAATTTTTTCTCATCTCTTCTTGACATGTATTAGCACGTCCCTCAGGATTAACTTTTTTACCATCAACTACTTTAGGTTCACATAATCTTTTATATCTTTTAGCTTGACTATCCCATGGTGTAGGTGAACCACATATCTGACAAGTACCTGCTCCATTTCTAAAATCATATAAGTATCTAGCTACATCTCCTTTATATTTTTTAGGTACATTATCTAGAAAATTATCTTTAGTATACTTTTCTAATTCATCTATTGATGTAAATATTTTGCCATCTATTGGGCATTTGTAAGTTCTCATTTTTTCTCCTTTCAATATTATAAATAATATATTCGTTAAACTTGTGTATATATTATAGGAGTGATAAAGAAAGGAGAGTGAGATATAAAAAGTCTTATCGCATATGCAGTAGAATTTGTAATATTAAACGGAATCTTAATTTTAGTCGAAGAGGGTAAATTAAAAATAGAAGCCGTGATATTACTAAATTTACTGCTAGTACTAGTAAATTGTGAAAAATAAAATTTCGAGGAGGAAAGTAGAAATGGAGAATATTAATTATATATTAGCGTATAAAGCACTTACTGAATATACTGATGTAATTAGAGCTATGATGGAGCAGGTAGCTGAAGAGGGAGAAGAAGTAACTTATATGAATACAGATTTGTATCAGGCTCTACTTAATTACGTACTAACTAAGTACTCTGGCTCTGAAGATAAAAATATAGCAGAAGATATTGATTATCGTATATCAGTAACTCAAAAGATAAAAAAAGATTTAGAAATGATATCTTATATGAGTGAAGATACTGTCATAGAAGTAATCAAAAAAGTATTAGATGAATTTCTAGATTATATAGAATTCATCTTTACAAAATGTGAAATAATAGAAGAGAAGAGAGGAAAATTAAATAACCAATTACTTCACTTCGTAGGAGACTTTATTTCAGATGCCGGAATTGTATTAGAAGAAGTATATAACTTAGATGTACTTACGGTAGATGTAATAAAAGATAACCTTGCTAAAAATAATCCTTTTAGTTTAGGTTATGATAGTAAAGGTTATGCTCCAGTACATAATATTTTTTTGCTACTACTAATAGATATGGAGAAGATATATTTTTTAACCTTTTTTAATCATATAGAAAATGTACTTACTATGTATGATACTAATGTGACATTGCATGGTGATAGTCATTATGCTATCAGTAAAGATAAGATACAATCACTTCATGATTACCTAGGTGCTATAGTAGAAACTATTATGGATGATGATGACGTTAAAAAGGATGAACTAAGAGAGCATATAACTTCTAATTACTCTATCCAGAATTTAATGAGAAAAGACCTATTTTTGTTCAGTGAATTATTAGGAGTCAAACTATAGTTATATTATTTCTTGAAAGGAAGTGATATAATTATGGCTTTTAAATTTTCTGCAAAGTCACTATCGAAATTAGAAGGTGTACATCCTACATTAGCTAAGATATTCAAAGAGGCAATCACTGATTGTCCTTACGATATTACGCTAACTTGGGGATTACGTACAGCTGCACAGCAAAGAGCTTTATATAACCAAGGAAGAAATGGTAATAAAGGTCCTATCGTAACTAAGATAGACGGATATAGAGTAAAATCAAATCATCAAGCTAAGTCTGATGGATACGGTCATGCCGTAGATTTTGCTATATATGACCCTAATGTAGGAGGACATATTGACTGGGAGTCTATTGATAAGTACAGAGCTGTAGCAAGACATATACAAGCTGTAGGTAAAAAGTACGGCGTAAACCTTCAATGGGGTGGAGACTGGAAGACATTTAAAGATACACCTCATATAGAAATGCCTTAATAAATTTAAAATATTCAGTCCTTAATTGGGCTGAATATTATTTTTTTGTCAATTTTTGTGTTAAAAATATATTATTTACGTAAACTAATAAAAAGTTATATTGGGTAAACTGTAACTTTAAGTAAAAAAAAAATTATGTTTAAGCTACGATGCTTAATTTTTAAAAGTGGAGGGAGAAGAGAGATTATCATTATCACTCCCATGAGAATCAAAAGATAAATGATATGTGTAATACCATCACATAAAAAAGGTATTTAGTATATAGGTGGGTAGATATCTCCACAATAAAAAAGATGTGCTTATGAGCAAATAATATTTAATATACTAAAAAAAAAAAATCAAATAACGATATTCAAATTAATTTTGAATATTGAAATTTTACTTATGTTTACAAAGATTCACCTATTAGTGCACGAATAGGTAATCATATATAATAAGTCTGATAGTCTTCGTCATATCAGTTTAATAATAATAATGAAAATCACATTTTTGTATGTTGTGCTCTTTTGTTTTCTTTATCTATTTTATAATAATAAAAAAAAAAAATCTAGTTCTTTATATAGACGAAGTAAAGAACTAATGTACATTGAGAAAATAATATTGATTTAAAGAAAAGGTTTACCCGATATAAAAAAAAGAGATTAGTTATTTTCATTATGCTGTATTCATCGAGAATATAGATTAGTGACATTAAATTGTACTCTACGCCAAACGAAAAATCATGTTGTTTTAAAAAAGTAGTCAAAGAAAAAAAGTTGTTGTTATTTAAAATTGTAAATCGACACATGTCTAGTTGAGATTTATATTAAAGGAAAAAAGAAGTAGATTCAAGATAAAGAAGCAATATAAATTTAGTACATATATTATTATTATCTAAAAGTGAAGTTCGCATTTCATTATCCATAAGTTGTATTATGTATAAGTTTTAAATATGCTAACTAAATTTATATACTTTATCTTTCCATTAAAAGTTTTTTGAGTTAAAAATTTAAGAAGAATTTCACTATAGAATCATTCATCAGTTCTTATAGTAATCTTAGAAATAAATATACAAGGGCATGAGGGCTCTTTTGTACTATTTATTTATTTTTCGATTTAGTATTTACACAGAAGTTTTGCAGACATCTTCTGTAGCAAATACAACGTTATTTTTTATATTTCATAATTTGATTTTGGAGTATGGAGAAATCCATACTTCTTTTTATTTAATATCTTTATTTAAAAATAGATATATATTATTAGTGTGAATAGATATATTATTATAATGATACTTTATTATAATGATATATCCATATGCATTAAGCGTATGAAAAAATTAATTAATTTTTTCGTAAATCTTCAGAGTAATTACATCATACATGGTTTAAAGAGACATGTACATATTTCAAATTTTTTAGGAGGTATCACAATGAACAACAAATCAATCACTTACGTTCCATCAATGGGGAATAGAGAAATAAGTGAGCAAGGAATTCAAGCGTTTTCTGATTACTTAGCATCAGACGCTAAGAATATTATGCAGTACAGCAGAATACATGTTGTACCAATAATGTCATCTACTGACCCTACGGTAGTAGCTAAATGGGTATTACCACATGACCCTGAAACTGTCACTAAGATTACTAAGGAATATAAATTCGGTGACCAAACTTTAGTATTAGAATATAATAAATTCTCTTACTATGAAAATGTAGGTACAGGAGCTAATGCTAGAGTAAATAAAGTCGAAGAAATAATGCTTAATTATGACGACGTTACTAATATTCAAATCTATGCATCTATGCATGCATTAAGAGCAGATTTAATCTCTACAGAAAATGCAGTTAGAATATTAGCAGAACCGTTTGTAGGAGTTGACATAGTTGATGATAAGACTGGAGAAAGTTTAGTAGGAGCTAACTTTGCAGCATCTTATTATGGTCTTACTAAGACTGATTCAGCTAGAGGACAACAAATCATAAATTCAGCATCGACTGTAAGAAACATCTCTCATGCAACTAATGTAATGGGAGCACAAAAAGATGCTAGATTATGGGCTGTACTTTATCAACTAGCTAGCACTGGAGAAATAAATAACTTCAAGACTGGTACATCTACAGGATTAGAAAAGTTAGGTAAAGACAAATTCTCTATACCCGTATCAGACAATTCTACAACTGTAGAAGATTCATTAATAACTGTATCTTACAGACCAGTTAATAAAGCATTATTTGGTAACAATGGTCCTGCAACTACAGAAGGCAATATATTAATGAAGACTGATTTAACGACTGAATCATTCATGAATGGAGCATCTGCACCAATGAATGATAAAGTACAAGCACCTGCTGGTAAAGACAAGAAATTTACTACAGGAAAATAGTAGAAAAAATTAATAATTAAAAGATTCGCCCCTAGTGGGCGGGTTTTTTTTTTGGAAAGGATTGTGATGTTTTATGTTTTTTGTAGGAAGTGGAGCATTCGGTTATGAAGAATCAGCATATGAAAAGTTAAAAATTATTGAAAATACATATCCACAAGGATATATAGATACTGGAAATATAGCTGAAAGATTAAAAGGTGGAGCTGGGTCACCATATGGGACTCCATCTATTTCAGCAGAAGCTTCTTTATACGGAAAGGCTATGGCTAAAACTATTAGAATGACAGAAAATCTATATAAAGACTATGATACTGAATTGAAAATAATAAATGAAACTATAGCTAGATTAAAGTCTTCACCTAAGAATATTAAGTATGAAATGGAAGCAAGAAATCTTAAACTTAATATACTTAAATCTAAATTAGACGTAATTAAAACTATAGTAGATTGTAATACTAAAGTAAAGAAATCATCAGAAGATGATATCAAACTTATGCAATCATTAAATAAAGGTTCTATTGATGGTTCATTATCTCCATCTATATTACCAGATACTATAGTTGGAGCTAGAACTCATATGGAGGGAATGGTAGGTATGCAAAATAATACTGCTCCTAAATACAATATAGACTTAACTGGATTAGAGTTCAATGAACCAATACCTAGTAGCTCTGTAGTGGAAGTAAATGCACCTACAGTAGAAAATAAAGAAGTATATGTAAATCAAGTACCTAAGGAGTCTCTTTGACGATATAGAGGATATAAGAGCTATTAAGATACCTGAAGTAAAACCAGCACCTATTAAAGTACCTGAACCACAAAATACTAATACAGCTGGAGTAAAATATATAACTAATGCATTAGGAGAAAGAGTACCTTTATATAATGAGTATCAAGGAGACTTTCAATCTGGTACAATGTCTAATGCTAAATTGAGTGCTGAAAATATATTAATTAAAAAAGATATAGATGTAATAGAATGCTTGAAATATAATAGGAATGAAAATGTAGGTTATATGGTTTTTTATAATACTAGAACTAAAAAAGAAATTGAGGGTGGAAGTCATTATCCCCTAAACCTATTATACCCATTCCAAATAGACTTTCATCATTTAACTGCTAGTACACAATTAGGACAAAACTTTGATTTACTTTTATCAGATGAACCTATTCCTGAAGAAAAGAAAAAAGAATGGGAAAGATTAGATGCAACATTTAGAGAAAGAGAGCAAAAATTACTCGAGAGAAGAGCAGCTGAAGAGGGTATAACTTTAGAAGATAATAACGAGGAAGATGAAGACTCTGAATAATAATCTCTATCAAACTTAATAAAATATACACAGTAAGGTGTAAATAAAAAAAAAAAATTGCAGAAAGGAAGGAAGACATGAAGAAATTTTTAGGAGAAGAACTTACTAATGGAAAAACTCTTTATAGAGAATCATTAGTAAAGCTAGAAAAAATGATTGAATCTTTATCTGATGCTAACCCTAGAGACATAGTGGTTGTAGACAACGAAGAAGATAAATCAAAAGCAGTATTCATGAAAAAAGACTATTTAGGAGGAAACTTCGTACTTGTTGCTTATGTATCACCTGACAAGAGATTTTTCCAATTCGGTCCAACTACTCAATTTGATTTAAAAGGTGGAGATACTTTAGAAGCTGATTTTGCAGAAGCTATAAGTAACTTACCTAATAGAGTAATTGACATTGAATGGAGAAACGAAATAGTTGATGTAAGAAATGTCGTTGATGGTAAATTTACTGTAGATGGTGTAGAGTACAAATTAGTTACTACTTACCATGATGATTTAGGTAGACAATACATTTATGCTACAGAAGGAAATGAAACTGAAATAGACGGTTATTATTTCTGGATTAAACCAGCACCAATGGTAGTAGGAGAAGTAGAAGAAGCTGAATTTGTAGTAGGAGCTACTATAGTTATTGCTGGAGTAGATTGCACTATAACTTTTGTATCAGAAGACTTTATAGATGTAGCTAATTCAAACGGTATAGAAGCTAGATACACTATTAAGAAAAAGACACCTATAAAAGAAATTACTATAATAGGTGAAAAAGAAATGACAGAAGCTGCATTCGCTGCATTAGCACTAGGTTCTTTCGTATTATTAAATCAAAAAGATTACTTTATAATCGACAAGAATATAGAGCAAAAGTATGTATACGTTACTATGCCTGAAACTGGCGACGTTGTATACAGAATCAATGTAAAAATTCATGAAGAAGAAGAAATCAAATATGTATCATTAGGTGAAATACCTTACAGTGATGTATTCGTTGGTGGAGTTTTAATTTACGATAATATGGAATTAAAAGTAGTAAAACGTGACGAAATGTTTGATGGTAGAGAAATCAGAATCGACTTAGAATTAGAAGGTATAGTTAAAGTAATCTATACAGCTACTATGAAAGTACCTGTATATCCTGAAGAATATGAAACTATAGGTGAATTACCTTATGGAGTATACGGAATTAATACATGGATATCAGTACCAGAAAAAGGAGGAGACTTCTATATAGTATCTATAGCTGATGATTTAAAATCATTAATAGCTAGTAGAGGAGACTGGAAAGTTAGATTTACTATAACTTCTAAACCAGTAGACCCAACTCCAGTAGAACCTGTATTATTAGGTGAAATAGCTTATGGTGAATACAAAGTTTCTGATGTAGTAATATTTGAAGGTAAAGATTACATGATATATGAAATTTCTGATGAATTCGTATATGCTGATGCTTTATTTGGTGCTGGTGGTAAGTTTAAATTTACTGTAGCTACTAAGCCAGTAGACCCAACTCCAGAAGAACCTAAATTATTAGGTGAAGTACGTTACGATGAATATAAAGTTGGAAGCGTAGTAGTATTTGAAACTAATGAATACGTAGTAAAAGAAATATTAGAAGAAGGTAAAGTATTATTAGCTACATTAGCTTCTGACCAAACTAAAGTAGTTAAATTTATTGTAGCTACTAAGCCAGTAGACCCAACTCCAGAAGAACCTAAATTATTAGGTGAATTACCTTATGGAGAGTATCATGTACAAAATATAGTAGTATTTGAAGGTTGTGAGTATATGATAACTGGAATAACTGAAGAATTCATAACTGCTACAGACATGATGCAAGGAAAAGGTGCTGTTAGATTCACTATGGGAAAAAATCCAGTTGAACCAGTGATAGTTGAAATCTTTGGTGAAAAGATTGATATGACTGGAAAGACTCCTGAAGAAGTAGATGTTATAGAAAGAATGAATAAGTTCTTCTCTAAAGTTACTTATGAAACTGTAGATGGAGTTAAGTTATATAGATTAATGACTAAAGCTGAAAATGCTGGATTATTAACTGTGGAAACTTTCTTAGTTCATGCTAATAAAGTAGAAGACAGAAAATTAGACTTTGAATTACCAACTAACTACATGGAATTCGTAGCTAAATTAGAAGAAACTGTAAAAGGATACGTTGCAGAAATAAAGGGGATAACTAAACCCTAAGCAACCCGAAGAGGGTTATATAAAAAAGAATGGCGGTAAACCTGAACCTCTAAAAAAGAAAAAGAAAAAACACAAGAAAGACCGTCATGGAAGAAATGGCAATAAAACTAGATAATTAAAAATCACTCTCCTTTAATGGGGAGTGACTATCCTTTTATTCAAAATATCACATTTTAAAATAGGAGAAAAAAATATGAAAAGTATAATAGAATTATTAGTATCAAATAGTGGTTTTATCTATATAGTAGCAACTTTAATAGCTACTGGAGCTATAGCATGGACAAATAAAAAGTTATTAGCACGAACTATAAAATTAATCTCAGCGGCTGAGTCAAGAGTACTTATACATGATGAAATAATACCACTTATAGAAAAGATAAGAAAAAGCGATATGGATGAAAGAATGGTTGAAGTAATAGCTACTTTAATGCACTCTGTACCATTTATAAAATTAATACCTAAATCAATAGCAGTTAAAATACTTAATAACTATGTACAAAAAGCATTTGATTTAGTAGAATCAGCATTAGATGCTACAAGTTGTAAAAATACTGAAGAAGATAAAAAGATAATTTCTGATGCAATAGATACATTAAAGAGTGAAGTTGAAATACCTACTAGTGAAGTATCAGATAAATTAGAAAAATCTTTAAATGATATTTTATCTAAAGCACTTAAAATAAATATTGCAGATGGATTCCATGAAGAAGTCTTATTAGCTAATGAATTAATGGAAGGTAGTAAATATGAAAAAGAATATAAAAAACTATCTTTAGCTTTATTAAGATTAAATTCAGGAATACTTCTTGCCAAAGATGGTTTAGCAAAAGTTAAAAAAATATATATGCTAGGTGATACAATAAATACATACGGAGAAGCATTAGGTGTTACTAATTTAGTAAAACCAGAATTATTAAAAGAGAAGTTTAGTGTACCTGTAGAAGTATTAACTTTACTACGTGATTTATCAGCTAAGAAAAGAGATATGATGATAGAAATAGAAGCTCTTAGTAAAAATATACCAGCTGAAGAAATAATAAATCATTTAAAATCAGTTAAATTAAATAGTACAAAAGAAATTGAGTCTGTCATAAGTGAATTAGAAGACGGTACTGATGAAGAAAAATAAAATAAAAGAAGCTGCCCAATATCTAAAAAATATGGGCACTTCCTCAGCTGAAATAATCAAAGATTTGATTAATAAAACTGAGCTTGTCATGTTCGTTAATGACAGACTAGTCGAATATGACGAATGGAAAGAAGAGCAAAAAGGAAAAGATAAATCTTTTAAAGCTGTAACAAAGGAACTGACTGACAAGCAAGTTAAAGAATTCTGGGAATGGATGGATTCAGACAGATTTGAAGATGGTTCAGCAAAGCAAGATGTACAAGAATTGAAAGAAGAACTTATTCAAGGAATAAGAACTGGAACTTGGAAAAATAAAAAAGATGCAGATGCATTTGCTGATTTGTTATCAGAGGATGAGGATTACTTATTTTCAGATATGGATGACTTTGATGAAAATGGATTTGGAGAATCTTTTAGATACAATAAATTAGGAGGATATATGAAACTAATAGAGAAAAAGAAAGAGCTAACTAGTAAATTAAGAATGGTAGCTCATAAAGAAAATCTTGAGGCTATATCGCCAATAGAATCTCTTAATGAAGAAATATCTAAAATAAGAGATGCAGTATTAAAAAATGCAGATGCAGTTGATAGTACTGAATGTAATGAAATAAATGATGTATTACAAAAACCAATGTATGACTCTATAAGAGATGATATTTATAATACTATATCTTTAGTAGCTACTAATACTACTATTGAAGATAAATATAAAGAAGTATTATCTACAGCATTGGCAACCCTATTCGTAAGTAAATGTCAATATACCTTATCTAAAGAAACTATCACAGAAAAAGACAATGAAAATCTTAATAATGAAGCAAACGATTTAGTAATTTCAATAGATAATATGGGAGCAACTGCTGTATCAAAAGAAGTAGATAATAAGATAACTGATATTAAAGCGATTACTACTGAAGAAATAGCAGAAAGAATAGATGGTATGGGTGCACCAGATGAAGATGCACTTAGTGTAGAAACTAGTTTAGTTACACCAGCTGGAGAATTCTTTTCTATAGATTCAGGATTTGCTAAATTAGCAGTAGCATTAGTTGCTATACCAGTTAATTTAGGTAATAGAGCTAATATAGAAAAATTAGAAGCAAAGCATGGAGCTAACTTTGTATTCAGACAACCTATGATAGTTGGTTCTGATGTATCTAAAGAAGTAGCATCTAAATATGCTAAAGCTATAGAAGTAAAGCAATTAATAGAAATTAAAGGATTAATAGAAGCTACAGCAGCTCAAATGGATGGTGGTTCAGTAGTATCAAGAGCAGCTAAAGGAAGTAAAATATTATCTCCTTTAAATATAGAAATGAGAAAAGGTGCTAAAGTATTTGCTGATACTAATATGAGCTATGATGAAATAATAGCAGCATTCTCTGAATCAGGACTATATGCATTCAAGCAACCATCTAATGCTACAGTAACTGCGGTAGAATCATTTGCTAGAGTTGCAGCTAGAAATCCATTAGATTTTGAAATAATAAATAATACTAGTACATTAACTAGTAAAGGAGAAGCAGGAGATTTTATAGACCATAGAAGAAATGCCTTACCTTCTTATATGGAAATGACTATTGACTATAAAACTACTAAAGATGATACTACATTTACACAAGATGTAAAATCTAAAAAGACTAACTTAGGATTACAAATACTTCCTAGAACTGTGCCATCAAATGATATAGCTAAATCATTAGTAGAATTAAACGAAAACTTCTATACTACAATCACTGTAAGTAAAGAAGAAAGAAACTTCCTTAAAAAGACAATTAACTTAATTAACTTCTGGAAAGCTAAAGGAAATAAAAATGAAACTGCTGTATTAAAATCAAATGGATTTGCTGATATAATAAATAGAATAAAGCATGTAAAATCTCCTTTATTCCATTTAGTAATATCTTATGATACATATGTAAATATGAAAGAAAATTCTAAAACTGATTTAATGAATGCTGCTGATTATAAGAAAATCATGAAAGAGTTACCACTTATATCTATAACTATTATAGATGAAGATAGTGACATTCTTTATTTATCTGAAGGAGAAACTATGTCATACATAAGACACTCAGTAGATGACTTCATAGATACAGTAGCTCAATATGAAAAAGAATTGAAAACTATATTGAAATACAATCAAATATAGAGAGGAGTAAAAAATGTACAAGTGGATATATGATAAAAAAAGACAAGGAAGCTTAGTATTTAGTTCAGAAGCATCAGAACTAGAATTAGCTGACGAATCATTAGATATGAATGAAGAAGTTGAAGAAACTACACCTACAATGGAAGAAAGCGAAGTTCCTGAAGGGGATGATGCTAATAAACCAGTGGAAGAGCCAGTAGAAAATATATCTAAAATACAAACTCTAGATGTACTATCTACTGTAATGCAAAAGTATGATACTTACATGGGAGAAGTTACTGTACCATTTGATGCTTTAATAGTAAATGGCAGAGTTACAGCTTCACAAAATTTTGCTTATATAGATGATTTATATCAATTGCTTAATAAGACATTTGACCCATCAGTTATAGTTTGGGTTGGAGAGTTTAATAAGTTATTTGATAAAATGACTGATGTATCTTTTTGTAAGAATTTAGCACAATATGGTAGAGAGAAATATGGTAAACCATTTATTGCCGAAGGACTAGCACTTTTATTATATGAATTAGCAGTAGACTGGGCTACACTACTTGTAAGATACTTTAAAGAATTACCTGTATTAAAAGATACAGATGATAGCTTTTTTAAGAAGTTTCCTAACTTACAATTACTTACTTATTTTGCAGAATTATTTAATAACTCAAATGAATTTGGTAAATTAGTATCTAATTCAAATGCTAGAGATTTATTAAATGATGATACTAAATATAAACTTACAGCAGAGCAAGCAAAGAAAAAACCAAACTTATACAGAGCTAACGGAGAATCATTGTCATACTTTGCATCTTTAGTTAGATACAATTATGCTGATATAATGGTTGGTGCTATAGATAAATTAGGAACTGTAGCATTTTTAAATAAAACTAATAAGCAAGATTTATTAGTTAGATTAGGTATAATAAGAGATTTAATAGAAACTGTAATATCTAAAGACAATTCAGTTGCAACTACTAATGGAGAAAAAAGACCAGTAGAAGCTAAGCTTTATATAGTTGATAATAAAGCTACTGACTTATTAAGAGATAGAGCAGAAGCTAGAATTATATTTGAAAGTAATGAAAAAAATTATCCAATGGTGCTGTAGCCTCGAGAGAGGTTACAGTATTTTTTTCGTTAAATTAATATAACTAGGTAATATTATTTAAGTATATATTATACTTATGTAATAAAATTAAAATTTCGAGGAGGAAAGTAAAATGGAAAAAAAGAAGTTAGAAAACATGATACATGAATCACTAGACATATCAAAAGATGTAACTTCATTAAAATTTATCAACTATGAAGACTTATTTGATAGGTCTATGGACGAAGGCTTTGGTTTTATAATCAATGAAAAGATTGATTATTTGAGATACTTTAACCATAAGCAAAAAGAAGCATTCAAAAAGATATTCTTTGAGAACTCTATTTTTTCGTATAAATATGGGATTTCCATACATGATGAGGATAAAGTAGTAGATACATTATACTCATGTGGATGTCACCAACTTACAGGAGTAGACAATCTAGGAATAGTTTGTAATAACTGTGGAAAACCAGTTACAAGAATGGAAGCTAAAAGATTAGGATGGTTAGTTCTTAACGAAATGTTTAGTGTATTACATCCGTTTTTATTATTCATGCTATTTAAAGAAGCATCACCAATAAAAAAACCGAGTAATACAAGACAGCAAAAAAAGAAAAAATCTGCACCAAAAGAACTACCTAAACCTGAAGAGAATGAAAACGAAGAGTCTTCAGAAGATAGTATCGAGGATTTAGTCAAAGAAGACGAAGAAGCTAATGATGACAATATGGAATCATCACAAGAAGATACTACGATAATAGAAGAAAAAGAAGAAGCACCGAAAAAAGAAGAAACTAAAAAGAAAAAGAAACAAAAAACTTCCAAAAGCGATGAATATTATTCACTTATAGAAGCTCTTAATATAAATAAACTTGATTATTCTTGGTTTGAAATACTTCAACCAGATGGAATGAAGATGGAAGAATTTATATTAAAGTATTTAAAAAGACACAAGACATTATTATTCATGTATAGAAATAATTGGTATACTAAATACATACCAGTAATATCTAAAAACTATAGACCACTTGATATTAATGAAGTGGAGATTATAGGAGATAATGAAATACAAACTGGTAAGATTAATACATCTTATATGACTATAGCCGCATGTGTCAATAATTTGAATAACGGAAGTCTCTTAGAAAATCCTAAGAGTTACATTGAGGACCAACTAAAGGACTTATGTAATCATATTGCAAGGATAGCATCTCTTCTTTTCCTCGAGATAGGTAAAGATAAGTATAGCTATATACGTGCTGAAATATTTGGAAAGAAATATACATTCTCTGGAAGATTAATATTAGAGCCTATAGTAGACCCTAGTATAACTGATATAGATGTGTGTCAAATACCAGTAGATTACTTTAGATGTACATTTGTAAATGATATGCTTGAAATAGGAAAGGAATTAAAAATACCTCCTAAAAAGCTTCATGATTTAATGGACATAGATTACATGATTTCAAATGAAGATAGAGAGCTTATTAAAAATGTAATATTCCCTAGAGTCAAAGCACCAGTACTATATACAAATCGAGAACCCGACATCTATGTTACGTCAATATTAGCATTTAAAGTACATTCATTAATAGATGAAATGGTATTAAGATTACCATTCTTTATTAATCCTGCAATGGTTGCAGATTATGATGGAGATGCCTTAGCTGTAATGTCATTTCCTACAGTAGAGATGAGAGATAGAATATTTAAAACTCTCGGAATAAAAAGAGCATTAATTGACACTTTTGAAATGAATAGTAATAAAGCGATAGGACCGAATAATAATATGTCGGTATTACTATATAAAGGATTTTCTAAACCAATCAAATTAAAAAAATTATAAGGAGAGATAAAGAATGAGTAAAGAAACTAAATTATGTCTATATAGATTATATTCAAAGGATTTTGATAATGACAAGGATATTGATTTAACTGAGTTGGTAAAAAGGGACAAACCATGTATAACATTAGTTAAGACAGGAGAAGAACCTGTACAAATAACTCTAGATGATGAGAAGTTATATAAAGAAAAAAGAAATACATTAGGGGTATCTTCTAAGCATATTGCTACAAAATATGTATTGATGGGTGACCCTTATGATATAACTATAGTAACTAAAGATTTAATTAGAATAGTTAGAAGACTATTACCGGAATATAAAGTTATTCATATGCTAGCTAATGTGACAATATCTGGTATTGATTTTACTACAGTTACTAATGTATTAAATGGAGCAGTTACTAAAAATGTGATTATAGATAATTGTAAAATATAATAGAAAGGAGTGACAGATGAAAAAAATTAAAGGGAATGATAGTAAGAAGAAATCTATGAAAAAAGCTGTCAAAGAGAAAATCATTTGTCAGGACATAGTCGACGAAATCATTCCCTGCTCACTGATGTACTCAGCTGTGGGTATATCAAGAATGATTCCATCTGCAGTAGATGGATTAAAAGCAACACAAAGAAAAGTTCTTTTTATAATGATGAAAAATAAGATATTTGATTATACTAAGAATAATAAAGTAATAGGGGACGTTACTCCGTATGTAGATACAGGAGATGATGGAATCTATGGTTCATTAATTAGATTATGTCAAGAAGATAGATATAAAAGAACTCCTATTACAGGACATGGAAATGTAGGATATATATCAGGTGGTTTAGATGAGTTTGCAGCTGCAAGATATACTGAATCTAAGCTATCTGAGTTTGGACGTGATTGTTACTTTCCACCAGAATGGCAAGATGCTATATTTGACGAATCATATTCTGGATTAAAGTATCCTACAGCATTACCATCAGTACTACCTATGGGCTTAATATTAGGCTCTACAGGAGTTTCAACTGGTTATAAGAATGATTGTCCACCTCATAACTTTAAAAGCGTAGGATTAAGTTATATAGCCTTTTTAAAAGACTTGTATAACGTAAGTCATTCTAGTAAAGAAGAAAGAGATAAAGCATCAAAGAAGATGCTAGATTACGTATTAAAAACTATGAAACCGGAATTCCCTAATAAGTGTATAGTACATCCTATATCAGAAAAAGGAATATACAATGGACTTACTACAGGAAAGGGTAAGTTAATAGCTCAAGGTAAGATACATAAAGAAGATTACACATATGGTAGAAGTAAGTTTATAGTAACCGAGCTACCTTATCTAGTGTCACCTAGAAACTATAAAGCTTCGTTTTATGGTAATATAAGAGCAGCTGAGTTTTTTAGTCAGGTAGAAGACTATTCTGGAAAAGATGGTACATATGTAGAAATTGTAGTTAAAAAAGATGTAGACTTAAAAGCAGCTGAAAAATATATAAAAGAAGAGACAGCATTTACTAAGCAATTCAATTATACGCTATATGTAAATCATGATAAGTTAGCATACAGATTTTCAATACTAGATATATTTACACATCATCATGATTATAGACTAGATTGTATGATGAGATATTATAATAGAAGAAAAAAAGAATTAATAGATAAAAAAGCTTATCTGGTTGCAGTTAAATATATAATAGCTACTAATGAAAGTAGACGAGATAAGTTTATTAAAATAGTAACTAAAGCTTCTAATAAAGATATTATGATATCTAAAATATACAAAGAATTTAGTAAAGAAGTTCCATTAAATAATGAGATAATTGAATATGTAGTAAAAAGTAGATTTGACTCATTAATGAACTCAGCTGAAGAAATAAATAAAAAGATAAAAGAAATAGACATGAATCTAAAGGAAATAGATATCATCTTAGAAAAACCAGAAGAAAAGATGATTAAGGATATAGAAGAATTAATAAAAAAATATAAATAAAGGAGAAAAGAATAATATGTCTCAAGAATTGAATAGAATAGGTGTAAAGGTAAATATGCAAGCAGTATTGGAAACTTTATTTAAAAGTGTATATGGTAATGAATTTACTATAGAAGTTATAGATGATAAGCATTTATTTGAAGCCAAGTCTATCGAAAAAGAAAAGTGTAATATGCTTATATATTATGGTATAGAAAAAACTAAATTTCCAGCAATGACTAAAAAAGGAGAAAGATTTAGTCCTGCTCCTTATCTGGACTTTAAAATAATAGCTAAATTTTTAAATGATGATAAGGAAGCGTGTGAGACTACTGGACTTGTATCTGTACCAGTTGACTTATCTAATTGTACTATGTATGCGAACTTGGGATATTTCTTTACTATGACACAAATGGAAATGCATAAGTGTACTCATATAATGGAGTATAGAAATAAAAAGAATACTAAACCATTAATAGAAGAGCATAGTCTTGAGATTATTAAATATTTCAAAGAAAGATTAGGAGAATATATACCAAGACTGGTAGAAATTTACGAAACTAAATAGTATCATATTATGTAAAGGAGATTTTTTAGATGGCTAAAAAGAAGCAAGATGAAATCGAAAATGAAATAGACTTAGATGATGATGGTATCGAAGTTACTGTCTTTGAACTACCTGATAGTCTAAAAGAAAAAAGAACTGTCTATCCTACGTTGTATAGAAATATAGACACTAATATCGGTTTTAATACTTACAATGAAAAGACAGCTGAGTTAATTAGAACTAATAGAGGACTACTATCTGGTAGTACACTTGCATTAACTGGAGTATCTGGTGCAGGTAAGTCTACATTAGCAAACCAAATACTTGCTAACATGATGAGACCTTTTATTATGAAAAAAGATGAAAGAGTTAAGTTATATATATTCGATACAGAAAACGGAGTATCAAGAGAAAGATGGAAAAATATAACTAACTTCGTAGATGAAGAAATAGATAGACATGTAATATTCATGGGTGATATATCTATAGATTCATTAAACGAAGTAACTGGTGAAATAATTAAAGGTAAGAAAGATATGAAAAAAGATAAAGTAGTCAACTACTATGGTCAAGAAGTTGAAATCTATCCACCTACATTTATATTAGTAGATGCAATATCTGAGATGGTTCCAAGAGAATTTGCTAAAGAGGGTAGTGAAGATTCTAATATGATGTCAGCTACATCAGCTAGAAAGATGATGAGCTACATGCAAAGATACAAACCTCACTATGTAAATTACAATATTAATATGGTAGCTATAGCCCATTTTGCTGATAAGATTAATTTTGGTGGTAATATGGCTACAGCTAATCCAGTAAGAGAATGGAAAGCTATAGCTAATAATAAAAAGATAAATGGTGGTAAACCATTACAATACGCTACAGATGTGGGTATAGTACTTGATAGAATAATACATCCTAATAAAGCAAGTTTAGAAAAAAATAACTTATCGTATTTAGATGCTAATGATACATTATCTTGTGCACTATATAAAAATAGACAAGGTGTAGAGGGAACTCCGATATACTTAGTTCGTGATGGAAGTGGATTTAATCCAGTTAAATCATTCGTGTTTGAGTGTGCTCAATATGATGTAATTAAATCAGTAGGAGCATATAAAAGTGTAGAAGGATACGAATCTAAATTTAGAGGAGCTGAAATAATGAATTTATTCAGAGAAGAACCTACGTTCAGAAAGTGTCTATTTACTGGATATGATAATGTAAAGAAGTACGTATTTGAAGCAAATAAAAAATCAGATGAAGATAGAAGAAAAATTCTAGATGAATTAAGTTTATTATTTGAAGATTAGATTTTAAAATCTTACACATAGTAAGATATATATTATATTAACGTGAATTATAATAAATGCTAAGATACATTGCGTTTATTATGATTCATAAGTATAATATAATTCGAGAGGAGGAAATTTTTTTATGTCAAAAAAGAAGTATAAGATTACCAAAGACAAACTTAGCTATTACGCTGCCGAAGCTCTGTCAACCCCATTTGCTGGAAAAGATTCGGTACCAAGATTATTCATGTTCAAATCAGCCTTATCAAATTCTGTATCTCCAGTAAATGCCGAAAGACCTTATGTCGATTCCCATTATTCCAAAAACTTAATAGTTTCTACTGATAACTATGTAACTGAAGGAAGAGTGAGATTACTTAGAAAAATAGAAAAAGTAATTAATGGAATGGTCACAGAAAGAGCTTACATTTACTATGATTACCATACTAATAAAGTAGAGATGGAAATAGTTCCACTTTATGAAAAGTACTATAGATTTGGTTATGGAGTACAATCGGAATTAGAAGGCTTAGAAGAAGGTGAAGATTCTATAAGACCTGTATACACTAAGCATACAAGTAATATGGACCCAGAAGATGGTGGTATGGCTTATGGTGGTAATCTTAATATAATCTATACATCTAGTAAAGACGTAGGAGAAGATGCAATTGTAATCACAGAAAAAGCTGCAAAAAGATTAGCTATAAACCACATGGACGAAATAGAAATTCTATATTTACCAGAAGCATCGGTATTAAAAGATTTATATGGATTTACTGATGAGAATGGTGTAAGAGTTTATAGACCATTTCCACTTCCGGGAGAATATGTAACTAAAGAATCAGTTGTATCTGTATGTCATATAGGTACATCATTTCTAGCTACCTCTAATACTCCTGAAGATGCAGATAATACAAAAGTAGTACATGCTGGAGCAATGGTAGTAGACGTAGAAGTATATTCAAATGAAAAGTTAAATAATGTATTTGTAGAAGATTTAAGACAAGCTCAAAAGAAATACATTAAAGATATTGTATCTGCATTAAATAAGTTACATGTATCTGAATACCACGAGTTATTTTCAGATGATTTAATATATAAGATGCATAGATACAATAGTATACTTCGTAATCAATTAAGAGTAGAAGCATTTACTCTTGATAAAAAGACTTGGATTAAAATTAAAACCATTAATATTAAGCCTATTGGTATAGGTAGTAAGCTTACTAATAGAGATGGTGGAAAGGGAACTGTATCATTAGTTTTAAAAGATGATTTAGTTGCTGATGATGGAACTGAGATAGATGCATTGATAAATGTAACTGGGATAGTTAATAGAGAAAATCCGGGACAATTATTTGAAAAGGATTTGAATACATTAAATATCTACTTAATGAAATATCTTAATAAATCAAATGACTCTATTGATGTAAAGTATGATAATATACTAAAGTGGGTAGAGTTAGCACAAAACTATGAGCTATTAGAATTATTACAAAATAGTAATAAGGAAGATGTAGTTGAAGTAGTAGCTGAAGAATGCTTGAGATTAAAGTACGACCCTTATGATAATAATATGGATTTTCTAGCTTTTCATAAGTTAAGAGAATTCACTGATACACTACATGAAATAAAAGAGCATACTATATATAGAGATGGAAAACCATTTTCATCTGGTCATATGTATGGACATGCTTTTTACTTAGTATTAGAAAATGGTCCTGAAAAAGATACATCTATCAGAAGTGACGGAATGACTAATATAAAAGGAGCATTATCTAAAAAAGGTGCTAGTAAGAAAAAGCACCAAACTAAGTGGGGTTCTACAGCAGTTAAGATATCTGACTTAGGACTTAGTATTATGCTAAACTACTTAAAGTTTAAGCATGGTATTGATATACTTAATAATGATTTAAGTATACTTACAGATTATAGTCATGGATTAGGAATAGAGTTTTCAGTATCTCCTAAAGAAAGTAACTCAGTATACTTTAAAAGAGATGAAGATATAATCGACATGACTATAGAAGAGGTGAGCAATGAGTAGACCATTATCAGAATTTAATTTAACTGAAAAATCATTTAATAAGGAAGGTAAATTTAAGCTTTCTGTAATTAAAGAAATATTAATGGTATACAATACTAAAAAGAAATATATCTATAACCCGAAAGATTTAACAGCAGTATTTGAAGATGATACTATATACTTTAAAGATGTACTTAGTACCACTCTTAATAAAGGTACGGACATTATAGATAATTTCATTAGTATGAATGAAAGTGAAGTGCTTGAGATGACAATAGCAAAAGTAAGCACTGATGAGACAAAAAATGACAAAAATATAGTATGGTTGGATAATCTTACCATAACTGAAGAAACTCATGTATTTAATAGAGAAATAATAAAGTTTTTGATAGAAAGATTCAACTCAAAGATTATTTCATTAGATAAAAAGAAAATTACTAATGTAATAAAGATGCTAAAAAATGAGTCTCATATTCCTGTGTCACATAAGAAGTTAGAACCTTTCTTTGAAAATATAGGAACAACTTATCAAACGTTTATTAATTACATTAAAGAAAAAGACGACGAGAAAGAAGGAGAGTAGAATATGACACATAAGAATAAGAAAAAGACACTATATTTAATCTCAGAAGATACAAATGATAAAACCCCAATATAAATGGGGTTTTATCATAAGAAAACTGCTGAGCATGTAATAGAATTATTAAAAGAGTTAGATGATATTTATAGTTTTCTTTATTCTAATAAATTTATTCTATCTAGTATACAAGTAGACGAGAGTACATATAAAGAATGTAAAACTAAAGGACTTAGTGTAAAATTACATAATAAAAATAATACTATCAAAGAAGTATCTATCAATGATGACGTTTACGCTACTTCATACGAAAATGCTAATTATTGCAGATGTATATTTGAAGATGAAAAGATTGATGTAAGAAGTGATATAGCATTTATTGAGAAACTAGGAGAGAAAAGAAAAAGCTTACTATTTACATGCAGTAATCCTGATAAATCAGATGGTGTATATACACAAGCATTATCTATAATAGCTCCTGAATCATCTACTATGTATGCTTCGATATGGGAAGATATAAAAGGAAAACATGAACCATGGATTAATGACATGGTATTTGTAAATAAAGATAAATTAAAAGACTATATAGCTAATGATGATGTCAATTGTCCTAAAGATGATGATTATACTATACGTATAGTACCAATGCATATTCAAACTAGAATGCTAGTAGACACTATAGTAAATTCGGAAGAAAATAACTCAGTAGAAGTAAATGGAAATGAATTATATAAAGCTACTATGGTGTATGGTATTAAAGAGGATAAAGGCATAGTATTACATGGTGTATTTAATCAAGAATTAGCTATTAAAAGAATACGTGAATTAAGTAAGATGAAAGTTAATAGTAAAGTAATTTACTATACACAAGAATGTCTTATAGATATACACGAGGCTATTTCACATACTGAAGGAGAATAAGATGGTATATTATTATGTAGTAGGACAAAACGGATTACATACAGATAATCCATTAATTGTAGGATTTAAGCATAAGGAAGTGGCAGAAAAATTTATAGAAAGTACTAAATTATTTACAGAACATAGACCGCGTTACACTTATACATTATCTAGTGTAGAACTGCCCGATGACTTTGACTTTAAATTTGCAATAAGAAATGTAAAAACTAACGAGATAGTTGCAGAAGAAAATGAGAATACTAAACGGAATATATGTGTGACGGTTATAATGGAATATCTAAACTAGACGAGTATAGTTTTCGTCTCTTCGAGGATGCTCATGATTTCTTCTTATTATATTACAGAAATGATAAAGGTCTAGTTATAAATAATGTAAATATGGATGAAGACACATACGAATATGTAAAGGAAAAAAGAGGAGGATATGTTATATCCGAAATAGTACAGTCTTGGACATCTAATGCAATTGAATCAAGTTATATAATACCAAGACGTGTATATAAAGAATACGATGATGCTAAAAACTCTGAGTACTTTACAAATTCCGATAGCGATGTAAATTTATTCATACAAAAATTCATTATTGAAAAATAAAAATAAATAAAAAAAAAAAATATTAGGAGGTAACAAAATGAACGCAATTGAAAAAGAAAGATTAAATGTAGTAAGAAATGAAAAAGGTGGACTTGATATGAGTATAAGTGCATATCCTGCCGCATTTAGACACATACCAGATAGTACTGTATTTATAAATAGTATTACTGGAGAAAAAGATACATTTAAAGATATAACTGTATTACAAGATGGAAAAGATTTCTATATATACCCAAAGGAATATGCAGATATAAGAAAGAAGTTAAAAAACTATAGAATGGAAAACTGGTCTATAGAAAAAGATGCTACTATTAAATTAAATGACAATAAAAAAGTAGCTCCAGTAGATATTAGAGATAAGTACGTTCCATCTAGTAAAGCTACTACAGCAAATACTGAAGAAAATAATCATAAATTAGAAAAAAGATTACAAGAAGTAGAAAGAGAAATAAGCAATATCAAATTCTTCATAAATTCAGTAGAAAAGATAATGAAAGAAGATAAAAGTATAAACGCAATTAACATAGAAGAAATGAAAAAAGAAATAAAGGAGATAGCTACTGCATTAGATGAAAATATAAGAACTACTAATGATTTGTACACTGTGATTGATAGAATAAATAATTTATCTACAAGAGCATCTAGTATGAATTTAGGTAATGTTAGAAGTAATGGCTACGGTACTTTATTTCAATAAATTACAAAGGAGAGATAGTATGAAAGAAATAAGTATAGAAGAGATAAGGAGCATGGGCACAAAGGTAAAGGAAAATCATGATTGGTATAGATATAGAGATTACTATTATCTAATAACTAGAAGAAGAATGGACGGACCTTTACAGATAATTACTAAAACTAGACATTTAGTAATTGATGAAATAAGTAATTCGTACAAATTCCTTACTATTGATGGTATGTCTACAATACTTCATATTGGTGGATGTACTACAATAGTAATGTCTCCACTGCTTAGTGAGATAATACCATTTAGAGATGAGTTCTTTATATGTCCTACATCTGATGGTACACAAAAAGAATTGAGAAGAGGAAGCATGTTATTTGCTTCAGCAGATGATTTTTATAGAATGAAAAATGGTGTATTTGTCGGTGTATCAGATGGTATTCATACTATCTTAAAAATGGACGAAAAGAAATCTATGAAAAATGGTAAGAAGTCTAAATCTAAATGGAAGTTAGAAGTAGATGAAGATGGAAACCTTATGGAATTCGTAGATAACAAAGAATGGAGAAAATTATAAAAGTTTAAATATTTATACATATATATTATTTAGATGTATAAATTAAAAAAAAAAAATCGAGGAGGAATAATTATGACAAATTATGAAAACTTAATTCTTGAGTTAGCTACTCAAGAATTAGAAAAAATGAGAGGTGGTATATTAAATGGTCTAAAGGTTACTAAAAAATTAAGTAACTTTTATGAATCAATCATCACTATATTATTATCAGATGCATTTCATCAAGCATCTGGAGCAAGATATTCAACAGACAATTCAATGTCTCTAACATTTCAAAGAGACGCGACAACTGGTGTGGTATTTAGATTATCACATAAAGTGTATGCCGGATTGTCAGGTGCTACACAAAATTCTGTAATGACAATTAAAACTGCTAATGAGCAAGGCTACTCATTAGGTACTGTAATTACAGAAGATTTCATTAGGGCTCGTCAAACTATCTTTGAACGAATAGTTAGCGAATACGAACTAGGTTCAGTTTCATTAACTAACTTATTAGTAATTGATTACGCCTACATAATAACAGCATATCAAGATGCTATTACAGAATTTATTAACATGGAGTTTAGACAACATGGTGGTCTAAGCCCTTTAATAGAGAATTTCTTATCAGGAGGGATATTGGAATTCGGTGGAATTAAATTCCATCCAACTTTTGATGATAATAGAATTTTCTACAGAATGGACTTATCTGAAAAGATAAGAAACCATTTGAAATCGGATACAAGATATACTTCAGATGATGAAGACAGATTATTATAATCTAAAATATCTTGTATCTATGACACAAAATAAAAAACGAAAGAAAGTTGCTATCATAGAACTTTCTTTTTCATTTAAAAAGAGGAGGTATTAATGGGTAAAGAAAAAAAGCCACTAACGGCTGAAAAAATAGCCGAGATTGAGTGGAATAAAAAAGTGGAAAAATTCAGTATATTATATAAACTTAAGTAAAAGTTTATATTCTTTATACTAAGTTTATTCCATACATCTGACCTAGCTAAAGAGTTAGGGACAAGAGAAGGGGTAAAAGAAATTTTTATAGGTTTTGAAGAAACTAGCTTAGTTTTTGATGGACCATTATTAGTATTAGAAATAATAGATTAAACTATTTAACCTGTCCCCTAAGGGACAGGTTTTATTATCATCGAAAAAAAAAAAAAAAAAAAAAAAAAAAAAACATAAAAGAACAAAAAAAAAAAAAAAAAAAAAAAAAATTAAAAGGAAAAAAAAAAAAAAAAAAAAAAAAATGCAAGAAAAAAAATAA
>RRZU010043570.1_pt1 | contig 90316 bp, 82 predicted proteins | sample 2165561 | NCBI WGS metagenome assembly RRZU01 (sample SAMN10456909, study PRJNA506462) | wastewater metagenome | isolation source: wastewater sludge | place: USA: Moscow, Idaho
CGACGATGTACCAATCGTGTGTCACTTCATGTGGTTTAGCACTGATAGTTTTCATGTTTAAAAACCTTTTTGAGTTAATAGTTGAGAGTGAGTGTCTGGGAAACGAGGGCTCTCAAAATTACGAACGCATATTATAGGGGCTGTGTCAATAAGTTGCAATAAGCGAATAACGCTTTATGCAAAAATATTTAGCCCCAGTTGTCATGGTGATGTTAGACGTTAAATCTAAAGTGCATGACGTCGCCGTCTTGTACGATATAAGTTTTGCCTTCTAAGCGAGATTTTCCCGCGGCGGCAGCGCCTTTTTCACCTTGATATTGAATAAAGTCGTTAAAGCCAATGACTTCGGCGCGGATAAAACCGCGTTCAAAGTCGGTGTGAATCACGCCTGCTGCTTCTGGGGCAGTGGCACCCACTTTGACAGTCCACGCGCGTACTTCTTTGACCCCTGCGGTAAAGTAAGTTTGCATGTTGAGTAGTTCATAGCCTGCGCGGATAACGCGGTCAAGTCCTGCTTCCTCCATCCCCATACTTTCTAAAAATTCTTGTTTTTCATCGTCATCAAGCTGGGCAATTTCTGACTCGATTTGGTTGCATAGTGCGACGACCAACGCATCATCTTTGGCAGCAAACTCGCGCACTTGGTCAAGATAGGGGTTGTTGTCAAAGCCATCTTCTGCCACGTTGGCGATATACATGGTGGGTTTTAGGGTAATCAAGCCATAGCTGCGGATGATTTTTTTCTCATCGTCATCAAGGTTTGCCATGCGTGCAGGCTTGCCATCTGCCAAAAAAGGTTCGATTTTGTTGAAGACATCAAGCATGGCCTTGGCGTCTTTGTCACCGCCTTTGGCTTTTTTACCGACGTTGATAATCGCGCGGCTCACTGCTTCAAGGTCGGCAAGGGCAAGCTCGGTGTTGATGGTTTCGATGTCATCTAGTGGGCTGACCCGTCCGTCCACATGAATCACGTTGTCATCATCAAAGCAGCGTACCACATGAGCGACAGCATCGGTTTCGCGGATATTGGCAAGGAACTGATTGCCCATGCCTTCGCCTTTACTTGCGCCAGCGACTAGACCTGCAATGTCAACGAACTCCATTGAGGTAGGTATGACACGTTCAGGTTTGACAATATCAGATAGCTGCTTTAGGCGTGGGTCGGGCACAGGAACAATGCCTGTATTTGGGTCTTTGGTACAAAACGGGAAGTTTTCGGCAGCAATGCCTGCTTTGGTTAATGCGTTAAAAAGGGTTGATTTGCCGACATTGGGTAAGCCAACGATGCCACAGTTAAAGCCCATAGGATGCTCTCTAATTGGTTAGATAAAATTGGGTGAATAAAGCGAGGATATGGTTAAATGGCGGCTATTATAACAATATTGGGGCGATAATTCGACTTATTCGCAATTTTGGCAGGGTGATAAAGTAGATATATAGGGAAAATGAAGCAGCTAATGCGCTGGCGAGGGTTAAGCAATCATATTTTGTGGTAAGTTGTCATGAAATTGTCATGGTGCTACGTCAAGCTATGTTATAATTGTCAGTCTATTTTTTGTTGACTTGAATACCGTTTGGGTCTGCCAATTAAGCAGCAAGCACAGGGTTTTATGGGGTTGGTTGTAGGTAACTGCCAAATAATGGTTGAGCACTGTGCCTAATAATTAATGATATACAACCAATTTTTAGTGCTGGGTGATCAAGGTTAGCAAAGTTAATGCTGAATTTAACACAGGAATCTACTGCGTGGCTGTTTCTTCTTTTTTATCGCATCAACCCCGAAAGCGCTTTGGACAGAATTTTTTACACGACAAATCCATCATCAGCCAAATTATTGATAGTATTCATGCCAAGCGTGATGACTTGATGCTAGAGATTGGACCAGGTATGGGGGCAATCACAGAGCCGTTGCTCGCTGAAGTTGATCGACTTACCGTGGTAGAGCTTGACACGGATTTGGCGGATAGTTTGCGTATTCGAATTGGCGCCAATAGCAACGAGGGTTTGAGTATCGTCAAGACCAATGCCATGGAAGTTGATTACCGAGAGCTTTATCAAACCATGGTGATGGCAGCCAGCGCTACGGGTCAAAAGCTGAGAGTTGTGGGTAATCTACCTTATAATATTTCAACACCGCTGTTGTTTCAATTGCTTACATTTGCTGATGTGATTGAAGACATGCATTTTATGCTACAAAAAGAAGTGGTAGATCGTATTACCGCGGATGTCAATACCCGTGAATATGGGCGGCTGTCGGTGATGATGCAATATTATTGTCACACAGATTATTTACTGACGGTACCAAATGGCGCCTTTAATCCCCCCCCTAAAGTGACCAGCGCGGTATTTCGTCTCACGCCTCATACTACCAAACCGATTGTGGCGGATGATGAAAAACGCTTTGCATTGGTGGTGCGCGAGGCGTTTAATCATCGCCGCAAAACGCTGCGCGCAATTTTTAAAAAATCCCCGATTTTGCCCGCGGTGACCGAGCAGCAATTACTTGATTGGGGGCTTAATCCCTTGGCGCGCCCCGAAACTTTAGGCGTGGCAGATTTTGTAACTATAGCCAACGGCATGGCAACACAAGGTTAGCCGCAATCGTTTTTTATATGGTCAATCAAATAAGATCAATTAATAGGTAAAAGGGTTATGGCTTTTCGGCATCAATATGTTATTGGCGATATCCAAGGCTGCTATGAAGACTTGCAGGCATTACTCAGTGATATCAGCTTTGATGAACAACAAGATAAATTGTGGTTTGTTGGCGATATTGTGGCGCGGGGTAATGATTCATTGGCGGCGCTGCGTTTGGTCAAACGCTTGTGTGAATCAGGCTGTGCACAAATGGTATTGGGCAATCATGATATTACCCTAATCGCGGTATGGCGCGGCGTTTTAAAAGCCAAGAAAAAAGACAAAACCCAACCCATTTTTGATGCGCCCGACTGTGATGATTTATTAAATTGGCTACGCCATCAGCCGTTATTGGTATACCCCAATGACCACACTGTTATGGTACATGCAGGGATTCCACCGCATTGGACAATTAGCCAAGCGGCAAGCTATGCGCGTGAGTTAGAAACGCAATTACAAAGTAGTCTATGGCAGCTAGATCGTTTGCTGCCCAATTTATACAGTGACAGTTCACTGCCTTGGTCTGACGCCCTAACGGGTTATGCACGAATGCGCGCAATCTGTAACTATTTTACCCGTATGAGACTTTGTCAGTCTAATGGCACATTGGAATTTACTTTTAAAGAAGGTCTAGATGCCCCAATGCCTATAGGTTTTCGCCCTTGGTTTGAATGGCACGTACCAAGAGCACGCAAAATTTTGTTTGGACATTGGGCGGCGCTTGGTGGAGCTATTGACCTTGTTAACGCCCGTGCAACGGATGCGGGCTGCGTTTGGGGCGGTAGCTTGCTAGCGTATCGCCTTGAAGATGGCGCGGTGGTGTGTCAGCCGTGTCAAGGTCAGTCACTATAATGGCTAGCTAGCCTCTTGGCTTTGTCTTTGTCTTTGGTTGGCTTTTGGCTAGGTTGCTGCTTGCAGTAGCGTCACAAAAGCCTGTGGCAACCGAGTAGGGCGTACTTGCGTATGCCCTGCTGCGTTTTTGGCGGTACGAACACACACCAATTCAATAGCCGCTTGGCTTAGTAGCACCGTGCTTTGCTTGTCATTGGTTGCCGTCCCATAAATCCGCTGATCAAGCTGCAAGGATGCTGCTTTACAAGTCACCGCCGACACAGTGACCGTGACTTCATCATCCAATAAAATCGGGTGATGATAACTAACGTTGGCTTGACTGACCACAAATTGAATATCAGGGCTGACCAAATATTCATCGGGGGTCGATTTAGCCGAATGGGCTTGATAAAAATAGCTGCTCATACCTAGATTGCGTAGCCAATCACGCCGACAGCGTTCAAACAGCTTTAAATGATTGGCATGATAAACAATACCGCCCGCATCAGTATCTTCAAGGTAGATGCGATAGGCATTTTTAAAAACAGGCGGTTGGGTAGGGGATCCTAAATGCGTCACAAATTATCCTTAGCAGTCTTTACCGTATCTATTAAAAAAAACCACACTCACCAAGATAACACAAAAAAAAGAATGGCATCAAACCATTCTTCTTAACAAGCTAAAACATCCCTCGCACTACGCGACCTGACGGCTACCGATGCGCTGCACCTTTAACGCCTCCAAATAACTACGAATATGCGTGACGTAGTCAATGCACTGCTGATAACGGCTATTGGTAGCACGATGGCTGGATAAGTATTGATAAACTTGCGCCCAACTATTGGGATTGCGTCCGCGTTTTTGCAAGATTTGCTGAACATTTTTGACCGCTTGCGGCCCCATATTATAAGCGGCGAGCGTAAACCAAATCCGATCAGATTTTGGCACATGACTAAATTGCGCCTGCAACAAATTAATATACTTGGCGCCCCCCAAAATACTTTGTTTGGCATCGGTACGGTTGGTCACGCCCATCGCATCGGCAGTGCTACTGGTCAACATCATCAGCCCCTTTACCCCCGTAGGTGAAACGGCATTTGCATCAAGATGAGATTCTTGGTAGCCCATTGCCACCAATAACTCCCAATCAAGGTTGTACTGAAGTGCCATATCTTTAAAAGAAGCTTCATACCTTGGCAAGACCTCGGTAACCGTTTGGGCAAAATGCTGCTGGCTAAACGCTTGCGTCAATAGCGTTTGGTTATAAAAAGCTGCCAAATGCTGATGGGTTTTTAAAGCTTCAGGGCTACATAAAAATTGGTGAATATCCGCCGTTAATTGCTTATCATTACCATTAAACTGTAAACTTACCGATTGATTAAGACCATGCTCGGATAAATAATCTTGTTCGCAGGTGAGGCTTGCAGCAACCATCTCATCATTTGCTGCAAAATTGGTATGCGGCATGGTAGTCAGTGCCATGTCTGCCTGTCCTGCCGTGACTGCGGCAAGCGCTTGCTGCTCGTTGTCATACACCAAGGTTGTCATACCAACCTTTAAATGATCAGCATAACGCCGTAAAACATCATAGCCAAAACCGTGCGCCAAGCTTTGATCTGCAAAATACGTGGTCGTATTATTCACCGTTGCTAAACGCAGCTGTTGCTGGTCAACAATCTGCTCATAAGTTGCCATAGCAGGCGTGGCGCTAGCAAACGACCTATCATTGCTACTTTGCCAACTAACTGCTGCATATAGCATAGGGAGGGCAGCTCCCATCATACCCACAATTTTTTTATTGGCAAAAAGCCACCGCAGCGGGCGCAAAAAACGCCGAAAAAGCCAATGCTTACTAGCAGGGATATTGATAGGATAAAACTGATTGGTAGCGCTTATCAGTGACAACTTAGGCTGGGCTAAAGGCAGCTGTTGACCGCACAGCATACTGACTGTAGGCAAACAATGCGCTACTCCCAAAAACTCACCACGTTGGCAGCAAGTCGCAGCAGATTTGGGCAAAAGCGGTTCAAACTGCAAAAACTTCAATGGCGCCGTTTTTTTCGCCCTATTTGTCATCGTTAATAAAGGATATCCATTAGACTGTAATTTGAACGCACCAACGCGCCCATTGCCGTGGGTAATATGGGTAATATAGGGTGCCAACCCCATCTTAGCGAAATATTCGAGAGATGAATGAAGAGGCATGTGTAACTCCAAGGCACACATACGTTAGGTACGTTAAATTAATACGACAATCAACTATGCCAAATGAAAACAGTTTATGAAACAACCCACCGCTAGACGTTTTATTACCATCAAAACGCCCACCATAGCCGTGGTTGATATAATCCAAAAATAGCTCTCATCCAAAATAGGTCGTTAGAAACTTAACGCTAAAAAAAGAGGCAAAGCCAGTTGCCTCTTCTTATACCTAGGACGGTGATATCTTCCTATTAGTCATAAGAAAACACCCAATCAAACAATAAATACCGTATTACGGTCAGTTGCTAACCTACTCATACCCACAAAAAGCACGCCACTGCACAGGTGGACGATTTTTTTTGGGCGCCGCCCATATCTGATAATGGCAACGTCTTATAATCAGGTATCAAGCTTGGTTTACAAAAAATTTAACGTAACATAACGTATGGCACGCAGCTGTTTGGCAAAGCATGACATCACTGTTATATAAAAATGAATTGGGGATATTGTAGTAAAAATAAAGGATGGCGTCATTGATTGTTTGGTTAAATGGAGCAAATTTGTGATAAAAATGGCAAAAAACACGATAAACTGCGAAGTTTTTCACCATTTTGTCAAAAATAAGCGTATTTTTAGACGGGATTGGTAATATCCACAAAATTGACGGACAAGCCTAGATGTTCTTTAATATACTCACTAAGCGCCATAATGCCACCTCTTTCGGTAGCATGGTGCCCAGCGGCAAAATACTCAATACCCAGCTCGCGGGCAAGATGTGTGGTGCGCTCAGAAACCTCACCTGAAATATACGCCTGACAGTCCATCTGAGCCGCTTGCTCAATCATATCTTGCGCGCCGCCTGTACAAAACCCAATGCGTGTGAGTATCTGATTGCCGCCACTTAAATGCAAGGGTTCACGCGCTAGCGCTTTGGTTAGGTCTGCTTGAAGCTGGGCGGGCGTGATGGGGGTGGTAAGGTTGGCTATGTTACCAATGGGGTGCTTTTGAGCAGGGTATAAAGCGTCATGACCGTCAAACCCTAACAGTTTGGCAAGTTGGGCATTATTGCCAAGCACGGGATGGGCATCAAGGGGCAAATGATATGCCAAAAGCGAAATACCATGCTGCATCAATAAGCGAATGCGCTTGCCTTTGATCCCTGTAAGCGGGGACGATTCACCTTTCCAAAAATAGCCATGATGGACAATAATCGCCTGTGCTTGCTGCTGTATGGCTTGTTCAATCAAATCTTGTGAGGCGCTAACCCCCGTTACAATATGTCCAATAGCCTGACCGCCGTCTACTTGCAAACCATTGGGACAATAATCTTGAAAATCGCCGCACTGTAGCAAGCTATCTAGATAGCTAGCAAGTTGGGTCGGGCTAAGAAAATTTGCAGAGGGGTTAATAGTCGGTGATGTGGTAGCGTTCATAAAAATCCTTGGCAAAATTATTTGGGTAATTTACTGGCAGTGTCGGCGGTGGTTAGGGGGTCTGCCGCTTTTTCCGCCACTTTTTCTTTGATGGCTTGTTTTTTCTCAGCAATTTGCGCGTCAGTTAATTTATCGGTATGGGTGACGGCATCCACCGAAACCACTGTGCTACACACGTTGGCTTTATCAGCTTTTGCTTTAGTGGTTTTGGTGCTGGTTGGGGGTCTATCATCATAAATAATATTGCCCTCACTATCAATGAGCGCATATTTCATTGGCTCTTTACGAGGAATAAAAAAGTCTGAGGGCTGACTCACCAAATGTGAGGCAACCAGATTAAATAAAGAGCGCCATTCAAACACTTTAACATCCCGTGCCCGCAGTGCCGTCATCAGTGCCAACGAAAAGCTCACCATTAAGTTAATCATGCCAATCACAATGACCCCCAATAAGCCTGCCATAATAATACCAATGTCAGGCAAAGCGCCCGTATTGGCATAGACGTTAAAGACGCCATGAATAAAATTGGCAGATGCAAAAGCAATATGCCGAATATCCAGCGGTAAGCCAAAAATAAAGCCAATCGTGGCGGTACTACCTAAAAACACCCCAAATAAGAAATTACTCATAATCGCGCCCAAATTGCGCTCCACAAACTCGCTAAACCGCAGCAAACTAATAGGCGTAACTAACCGCTTTAACGTGGGCTGATGGCGGATACGCTCACCAATTTTGTTATGTACCGCTAAATTATCATAATAGCCCGCAATAAGCCCTGAGATATACAGATAAACCCCTGCAATCGCGGCATGAAAAATTGCCAAGGACGTAAAAGGGTTTAAATCATGAAGTAAATGCTCAGCTGTGGCTTCTGACGTCAACGGATGCCCAAACCCATAAAGCCATAACGATGAAATCAATAGTGCCATCGGCATGGCAATAGAAATATTACCCATAATGGCAATAAACTGGGTACGCATAATATCAACGACCAGTTCGGCAAGTTTGTTAAACTGATACGCTTTACGCCCCTTGACCTCGGAGATAGTCGAAGCAATAGCCGCAGCAGTCATAGCAGGCTGCTTGGTTGCCACCGTACCGCCAATGATATGAATAGCGACAAACCCCAGTCCATAAATCATACTATTCATAAATGCCACCCCAAAAGGAGCAAGGGGCAAGGTTTTACCAAGAATTTTGAGCGTTGCCATCATGCCAATCAACAAGCCGCCAAGCGCCGCTTTTTTGTACATCTTGCGATAGCCTACTTTATCGGTGCTAATATAATGCTCACCCACTTTACTGGCGGTTTCGGTTACCCGTCTTGATAAAAGCGCGGTATTGATCCCAAACAGATAACGAAAACTGGTGCGGTTGTATGACCCCTCATATAACGTATTAATAAGTTCAACCACTGTTTTTTTCTTGGTGTGGTTATCTGTGGATAGCAACGACACCAATAGCTCAAGGCGGCGTAAGCTCTGCTCAAGGCGCACCAACATATTGGTGGTGCGCACGGTAATACCTGTTTTATGAATACGGCGGCGAATATGATGAACAATATTTTGTGCTTGCTCAGTCAATACAAAAATTTGGCTGCTATCGGCTGCAGGCAGCGGCATGGCTTGGCTATCTTGAGGCTGCATGGTTTTTTGAAAATGACTTACAAATACTGCCACCTCATGGTGCAGCTCGATAAATGTGGCTTGGTTGTCTAGACTATTGGGAAATGCGTGTAATAAATCAGTATTTAGACCAATGCCATTAATTCTAGCGGTCAAAATCGTAATTGCCCGAAGCACATTGGACTGTAACTCATCAAGCAGCGCCTGCTTGCCTGTCGGCACTTGTAGCACCAAGATCAGCTCAATCCACCAGCGTTCATGAATGAGCTTGACCCAATAACGAGTTTTGGGCGTGGCAAATAACTCATCAAACAACCCCACCAAATCGCGGTCATCGGGAACAGCGGGTAAAAATTTTTGCCCAACCAAATAAAAAAATTGGGAAGAAAAACCTGCATCAGACAAAATGCCCAAATCTGTATAAAGCGCCACTTGACGATAGCGATTAATGAGGGTCAAAATAAAGCCACACAAACCTTCTGCCCAGTTGGGTTGGCGCCGTAACAAGCGGATAAAACTCTCCATACGGGCATTGGCGGTTTTGGCATCCTCAGCACCATAACGCAGCGTATCTAGCAGCTGCTTAAACAAGGCAGGTTGTGGAGAATCTCGCGATGCATTTATCTCTGCTAGCAACTTGGCAAGCCGATCGGGTAGACTAGCCATGACCGCCAAGGCATCAGGGCTAGAAGGGTTATCGGATGTTATTGTTTTTAATAAAGGTGTCTGCTGTTTATTAGGTTTTGATAGATTCGTCAAACTAACCTCGAGATTGAGTGACTAAATGACTAAATGACTAGACAGTAAGGGCAAACACCCTATGCGCCCAGTATGTGACAAATGATGACAAAAAAGAGAAAAAATTAAAAATAGATATCTAAAACTGGAAATTTAATGCACTTTAGCCATAAAATCCATTATTTTTTTGCAACAAAATACGTATCGCAGGGTACCAACAGGCGGCTGCACAAATGATTTTTCGATTGATTATTGACCGACAAGCGCTATACTACCCTCTGTGATTACCCACATGACGGCTCACAAAAATTCCGTCAAAAATCCCAACTTGGGCGACCCACCAACTCATGCAAACTCTTGATAACCAGATTGACACCAACAAAAAAACATTTCATCACCCAGATCCTGTGGAACAATCGGTGATAGCGCAGTGGCTATTTGCTGACGTATTGCCTTGGCAGCAATCAACTTGGCAATATCTCACCCGTCACACTGACAGATTGCCCCACGCCATGCTGTTTGCAGGCAATGCAGGCACAGGTAAGCGCGCCTTTGTCTATCGTTTTGTGGCTTGGCTACTATGTCAGCAAAAACATTCTGATCCTCACAATATGGCTAGCGCCTGTGGCACTTGTGACAGCTGCCAATGGCTGATCGCGGGCAACCATCCTAATCTATACCAACTACCCAAACCATCCACGCCAGCGAGCTACACAGGCACAAAAATTAACCCATCAAAATCCAAATCACCAAGCCAGCCGATTGCGCAGGCACCCTCGCATCAGCCGACAATGAGCATCAAAATTGATGATATTCGTGCATTACAGCCATTTGTTGTACAATCAAGCGCAGGGCTTCGTATCGTGGTCATCCATCAAGCCGATGCCATGACGGTGGCGGCAAGTAATGCACTATTAAAAACCTTAGAAGAGCCTGCCGAAAACGTTATCATTTGCCTTATTAGCGATAGTCCCTCACAGCTACTTCCCACCATTCGCTCACGGTTACAGGCTTTTTCGGTCAGCCACGTCACCCCACAACAGTCTTTGGCGTTGATGCAAAAATACTTGCCGCAAACTGCCAGTAGCACACTAGAACAGGCCAGCAGCTTGTCAGGGTATGCCCCTTTTGTGGCACTGCAAATGCTAGACAGTGAGTGGTATCAGCACCGCCAAACGTGGATTAATAGCTGGCAAGCGGTGCGTAGCCATCAACGCACCCCATTACAAGCCAGCGATTATTGGCAAAGAACCTTAGCATTAACCGACTTCTTATATTTATCACAATCCTTGTTAGTCATAATCAGTCAATTTATCATGGGCTTGGCAGCGCCACCTACAGACATTGATATTAAAAAATTACAGCCACTACCCGAGCTACGACAAATACAGCACATACAGCAAACGATTACCCAAATTTGGCAAGACAGGCAACAACATATTCAAGATAAGTTATGTTATGATAAAATTTTTAGCACCATGAAAATGATCTAATCAGCTTAGCCCAACCAAATCATAGGCAGGCTTTGCTTTTTTGTTCTAAAATTACTATTGGTAGCAAGGACTTAGTAACTATGGCAATGCCGTCACGCGGTGGTATCACCACAATTAATTACGATACAATTGACAAACTATATGCAAGCTATTTGCCTTTTATTGACAACGGCGCCCTGTTTATTCCAAATAACCAGCAGCAAGCCCTTGGTGGTCAAGCGTTTGTAGTGATCACCCTGCCAGGCAGTAGTGAGCGCCTCCCCCTAAATGGAAAAGTAATTTGGGTCAACCACCGTGCCCAAGCCCACCGCCCTGCGGGCTATGCTTTGCAGTTTGGAAAAGATGAAGCAGGTTTGCGTATTAAAAACGAAGTGGATAAACTACTTGCAGGGCATCTTAATTCAGACAAACCTACCTTTACGCTTTAACCTATTTTAACTTTTTAATAAGTGCAGGGTCATCAAAATACTTGTATAAAAAATCCAGTAAGCGTAAAATAGATGACTATTTTTGTTTTTTAATCATAAGTTTTGAGACATGCCTAATCACATTGCAAGCCATGACAATCTATTACCCGTCATCACCATTGATGGGTCAAGTGGCGTGGGCAAAGGCACACTGACTGCAAGGCTTGCCAAGCAGTTAGACTATGAAATATTAGACTCAGGCGCCTTGTACCGTATTGTGGGATTGGCAGCAAACCAAGCAAAGTGCTTTGATGCGCCCTTAAACGCATCAGAACTAGCCACATTGGCTCGATCACTACGCATTAGCTTTGCGCCGCCGCAACAAGGTGCCCAACATGTCACGGTAATCGTAAATCAAGACGATGTTAGTCGCGCTATCCGCACAGAAGAAGTGGGCAACTATGCCTCAAAAATTGCGGTTTTTAGCGAAGTGCGTGACGCCTTGCTTCATTTGCAACAAAACATGGCAACCCCTATGGGCAATGCCAAAAAAGGCTTGGTTGCTGATGGTCGTGATATGGGCACCGTGGTGTTCCCTAACGCAGCACTGAAGATTTATTTGATTGCCTCACCCGATGCCCGGGCCCAAAGACGGGTAGCCCAGCTGCACCAAGCGGGCAAAGCGGCAGATTATGACGATATTTTTGCCCAAATTGTGGCAAGAGATGAGCGCGACAGTAGCCGCAGCGTCGCCCCTGCCAAGCCTGCAGATGACGCTATCGTGATTGACACCTCGCAATTAGATGCCAATACAGTCTATGCGCAGGTGTGGCAGCTTTGTGAGCAGCGTGGACTGATTTAAGCCCAAATTATTTTAATTGTTTTACGTTTTTTTGATTTTTTATAAGTACCAAAACCAGCCTTATACTTATAAAAAATCCGATCTGAACCGTACTGTGCTGGACAGGCTACGGCTATATAAAGGTAAATTTTATGATGGAATCATTTGCTGAACTGTTTGAAGCAAGCCAAGCATTAGATGTTGAACGTGGTGCAGTTATCTCAGGACAAGTTGTGGCAATCGACAGCGACTGGATTACCGTAGATACGGGTCTAAAATCAGAAGGTATCGTTGCACGTTCAGAATTTTTGAATGAACAAGGCGAGCTTGAAGTAGCAGTTGGCGACCAAGTTCAAGTGGTTGTTGATGCCGTGGACAACGGTATGGGTCAAACCCTTCTATCACGTGAAAAAGCCAAACGTGTTGAAACTTGGAACGTTCTTGAAAAACTTTATGAAAACAACGAAATCGTAACAGGTCTTATCTCTGGTAAAGTCAAAGGTGGTTTCACCGTTGATATCGGTTCAGTACGCGCGTTCTTACCAGGCTCATTGGTAGATACCCGCCCTGTACGTGACACCGCCCACCTTGAAGGCAAAGAGCTTGAGTTCAAAGTTATCAAACTTGACCAAAAACGTAACAACGTGGTGGTAAGCCGCCGTGCTGTCATGGAATCTGAAAACTCAGCTGAGCGTGAAGCACTACTATCTAACCTAGAAGAAGGTCAAGAAGTGGTCGGCGTGGTCAAAAACCTAACCGATTACGGTGCGTTTGTTGACCTAGGCGGTATTGATGGTCTATTGCACATCACCGACATGGCATGGCGCCGTATCAAGCACCCATCAGAAGTGGTGGAAGTGGGTCAAGAGCTTAAAGTCAAAGTTCTTAAATTTGACCGTGAGCGTAACCGCGTAAGCCTAGGCTTAAAACAATTGGGTACTGACCCATGGCAAGACGTGCTAAACAACTATCCAAAAGGTACCAATGTTAAAGCCCGCGTGACCAACTTGACAGACTATGGCTGTTTTGCTGAAATCGCTGACGGTATCGAAGGTTTGGTACACGTGTCAGAAATGGATCACACCAACAAAAACATCCACCCATCAAAAGTGGTACAAATCGGTGACGAAATCATGGTACAAATCCTTGATATCGACGAAGACCGCCGCCGTATCAGCCTAGGTATCAAACAAACTATGCCAAACCCATGGGAAGAGTTTGACAAAAACCACCAAAAAGGCGATAAAGTAACAGGCACCATCAAATCAATCACTGACTTTGGTATCTTCATCGGTCTTGAAGGTGGTATCGATGGTTTGGTTCACTTATCTGACCTATCATGGACAGAAAGCGGTGAAGAAGCCATCCGTAACTACAACAAAGGCGACACTGTTGAAGCGGTTATCCTATCAGTTGATGCAGAAGCCAACCGTATCAGCTTAGGTATCAAACAACTCAACAGCGACCCATTCAATGAGTACTTGGTTGCCAACGACCGCGGTGCTATTGTTAAAGGTACCGTGACTGAAGTAGATGCCAAAGGCGCCAAAATCAAACTGGCTGACGACGTTGAAGGCTACCTACGCGCTTCAGAAATTCAACAAGATAAAGTTGAAGATGCCACAAGCGTATTGAACGTAGGCGATGAAGTAGAAGCCAAAATTGTAAGCGTTGACCGCAAATCTCGTGGCATCAACCTATCAGTACGTGCCAAAGACGAAGCAGAACAACGCGATGCGATTAAAGCGCTAAGCACTAACAGTGCTGCTGATACTCAGCCAAAAACCATTGGTGATCTCATCAAAGAGCAACAACAAAATCAATAATTGATTGTGTCATACTATAAAGAAAAAGCGACTGTGATAGTCGCTTTTTTTTGGCGTTTTTATTGTTAGACTATCAAGAATATTTTTCATCTCAGTGAAAATAAGACGACCATTTTGCTATAGCTTTGTTATAATATGCGTAGAAAAGTAATAAAATGTAACTTTTCATTATTGAAATTGTTAATGACTAGCGTTATATTGGGTTATTATCGATTTTAAATAAGATGGTTTTGGATTTGTCACGCAAATTTTAAATGCAAGTTTTTTAGCTGTAGTGTGTTAGGGATATTATGGAAAAAGTATTGAATAAATCTGACTTAATTACTAGACTGTCAAGCGAATGTAATAACCTGCCAGAAAAGACCATTGAAGACGCAACCAAACAAATTATTGATTTGATGGTGGATACGCTAGCACAAAATGGGCGTGTGGAAGTGCGCGGATTCGGGAGTTTTAGCTTACATCATCGTGAGCCACGTGTCGCCCGTAACCCCAAAACAGGCGAAAAAGTTACCGTCAAAGCCACGGCAATTCCGTATTTTAAACCAGGTAAAGCGTTGCGAGAGGCGGTTAATCACCGGCGCTAATCCCCAATGACGCATTATGTTACCGTTATTTACAACTAAATCATAAAGAGTGGACAAATTATCCACTCTTTTTTTTGAATACTCTATAATAATAGCAACTGCCAGTTAGGCAGCGATAAAAACAATAAAGGAGAGAGATGATGCGCTATATCGTGGCTATTTTACTGTTTGTGGTCATGGGTTATTCATTGATGCTGGTGCTAGTTAATAGTCACCAAGTAGAAGTTAATCTATTATTTAGCCAAATTCCCCAAATGAGCCTTGGATTGCTACTAATTATCAGTATTTTATTGGGAATTATTGCAGGATTGTTACTAGGTTTGATATTATTTCGGGTATTGCAAATAAAGCTTGAGAATCAACGCCTAAATAAAGAGCTGACCCAAACCCGTGACAAGCTCATGCATACACAGCACAGCCTAGAGCAGCATTTGGCACAAAAGATGGACCAAGGGCTACCGCTCAATGTTAATGTTAATGGTAAATCAAATACGGCTTTGCCGCCTATTCACTAATTCGCCCGTTCACTAACTAATAGAGGCTTAAATTGACGATGGTTGTTTTAAGCTTAGTAATGTTGTAAGAGAGACTATGGTATGACAAGTAAAAGCACTTCCCAAACTAAATCGCCAGTGATTGTGGCGCTAGATAATATGTCTGAGCGCGAGGCGCTAGTATTGGCAGATAGTCTTGACCCCACTTTATGCCGATTGAAGGTGGGTAAAGAGTTATTTACCAAATACGGCAGTGCATTTGTGCAGTCATTACACCAGCGGTCTTTTGAGGTGTTCTTGGATTTAAAATTTCACGATATCCCCAACACCACTGCACAAGCAGTATTGGCAGCGGCTGATTTGGGCGTGTGGATGGTCAATGTGCATGCTAGCTGCGGTCGTACTGCCATGCAGACGGTTAAAGAGCGGCTTTCTCGTCAAAACTATGATACGCTGGTAATTGCCGTGACCGTGCTAACCTCGATGTCACAGCAAGATTTGGCAGATATCGGTATCGAGGGTAGTGTTGAAAACCATGTCAAACGCTTGGCGTTATTAACCAAAGCGTCGGGTTTGGATGGGGTGGTTTGCTCTGCGCAAGAGGCAAAACTATTAAAGCCGCTATGTGGCAAAGATTTCTTATTGGTCACACCTGGTATACGCTTGCCTGAAGATGCTAGCAATGATCAGACGCGTATTTGTGCGCCAAGCGAGGCTATGGCAAATGGGGCAGATTATTTGGTGATTGGACGTTCTATCACCGCATCTGCCAACCCTACTGCTAAGTTGCAAAAAATTTTGGCGACCCTTAATAATTAATGATTTAGCCAACATCATCCGTACCAACAGTGAGTGGCAACATAAGAGCAGGCTATGGTAGTACGTTTTCAAATATTAAGTGATTTGCACATTGATAGTTATGTAAGGCGTGGCTTGGCAATGGGGGAGATTCCCAAAACCGACTGTGATGCAATTATTGTGGCAGGCGACACCGCCAATGGTGATATGGGCATTCGTTGGCTTATCAAGCAAGCCCATCGCCTTAACAAGCCTATCTTTGTGATTACAGGTAATCATGAGTATTTTGGGGAGGATGTTGCCCGTTTTGATCAACACCTAAAGCAGCTCACAGAAGGTACGCAGGTGACGCTGTTACAGTGTGATACAGTTTTATTCGCGGGGGTTCGGTTGTTGGGTGCGACTTTGTGGACGGATTATACCTACCAAGCGCGTGAGGACACCTTAGCGGCAGCAAAGCAAGTGATGCGTGATTATCAGCAAATTTATAGGGGTAGACGACTATTTACGCCCGAGGATAGTATGTTGATTCATGAGCAGCACAAAAGCTGGCTACTCTCGCAGCTACAGGATGTCCAATCAACACAGCAGCCCACTGTGGTCATCACTCATCATAGTATTAGTCCCAACTCAGTTTCTGCTCAATATCAAGATTTGCCGAGTAATGCTGCGTTTGTTACGGATTTGAGCGAGATTCTCGAGAGTGAATACGCGCCTAGCTTGTGGGTTCATGGTCATACCCATGAAGCTTTTGACTATGTGCAAGGCAATACCCGTGTGATTGTTAACCCAAGGGCATACCCTAGCGAAATTAGTAGTACGTCAATCAAATTTGATTGGTCAAAAACCATCGAGGTCGTAGTATAGCGGCTGTTTTGTTAGTGTATTGCAAAAATACCATCAACTTTGAGCATTTTGAATGAAAAAATTCATCTCTTCGGTGCCTGCCCATTTACCGCCTAGTATGATGGCATCCACTAGGTTACTGCCAAAAAATGAGCGTTTAATCTTATTTACGCGTCATTCATTGCGCGAACGTTCCGATAAAAATGGATTTGCCAGTTATGCCCTACCTTTAACCCCTAATGGGCGTATATTAGCCAGTGCGTGGGGCAGATGGTTGGCAACCAACTTGGATTATTCCATGGATGTTGAAAGTATCAGCAGCCCCATTCAGCGCTGCATTGACACTGCTATTTTGATGCAAGAAGGGGCAGGTATCGCGCGTGGGGTCTCTCATCAATCGCTATTGGTTGAGCCTGGCAGTTTGGTGATTGAACCTGAAAAAGCCAGTGATATTTTTCGTGAAATTGGGGCTCTTAATTTTATCAATCGCTTTTTGGTGGGAGATTTACCAGGTACCAAATCCCCACAGCAAGGCGGTTTGGATTTATTAATGTTGCTTTATGAGTCTCAGCCTAATGCAGGGCATTTGATGCTAGCGGTCAGTCATGACACGTTGCTATCAGCTTTTTTGGCGGTGTTAATGGCGGTTGAAGAGATTGGTTGGAATGATTGGCCAAAGATGATGGAAGGGGTGTTTTTATGGTTTGATGACAAGCCATTTGAACAAGCGCATGTTCATTTTATTTGGCGCGGTCAATTATACCAACGCCCACTCTATGATCTTATAGCAAAGCCACGCGCTGCTGCATTAATAGCAAAATAAACCTTTATCATCTGGTCAAACAAAAAAGGCAAGGTGTGTTACCCTGCCTTTTTGTTTGTCAGCTATTTGTCGGGGCTAAATTTGTTTACCTTTTAGTTGTCCCAATACCTGATCTAACTGCTGAACGTGATTGCGTAATTTTTGTTCGATACTGGCGAACTGGTCTTTAAGTTTGTCATCCACTTCATTCATGCGCTGAGCAAACTCATTTTTTTTCATCTCAATAGCTTTGGTTTTGAGCGCTTGCCACTCTGCAATGGTTTGTTTAAATGCCTGCTGCTCACTGGTAAAGCGTTCTTTGACCATCTGCATATCGGTGGTTAGGTTACCTGAGAAAGTCGCCACTTTACGCTCGGCACGTTTAAATGCCATTTCGGTCTGTGCGTGCTGAATTGTTACATCGGGCACACGTTTTAGATCGGAGGTCAACCCCAATTTTGACAAGCCATAGATAAACCATTTGCTTGGGTCATATTGCCACCATTTTACCCCATTTCGGTAGTCATATTGAAAGTAATGGTGATAATTGTGATAGCCTTCACCCCAAGTAAAAAGCGCCAAAATAGGGTTATCGCGTGCAGTGTTGGTATCGGTATAGGGACGAGTACCAAACATATGGCAAAGTGAGTTGATAAAAAACGTGAAATGATGCGTCAATACCAAACGTAGTAAACCTGCCAATAGTAGCGTGCCTACTACATCGCCAATCAGCCAACCTGCTAGTGCTGGCAAGCCAAGGTTTGCCAACAAAATCCAAACTGCATAGTACTTATCTTGTGCTACAAGCACAGGATCGGCTTTTAGGTCAGGAATGTTTTTGTAATCATAATGACCGCTCGGATAGTTTTTGAGCATCCACCCCATGTGAGAAAATAAAAAACCACGTTTGGCAGAGTAGGGGTCTTCATAAATGTCATCAACATGACGATGATGCAAACGGTGACCCGCACACCAATCAAAAACCGAACCCTGCACCGCGAGAGTACCCCCAATAAGTAAAAACCATTTGACAATTGGGTGTGCTTGGTAAGTACGGTGCGACCACAGACGGTGATAACCTACCGTGATGCTCATACCAGTCCATGCCATAAAAAACGCAAAGACTGCCCAGACAGCCCAACTTACAGAATGGGTTAATAGATAGTAAGGTACAATCAATAAAGCTGCCAAAGGCGTGCTAATTAAGACAAACGCGGGTATCCAATTGATGGGCGCGTTTTCAAAAGATTGGTTTTCTGCCATAGAAATGTCCTAAAGACGATCAAAATACGACATGTATTTTTTTAATCATCTAAGTATATTGTAGCGAAAAAAGCAAGAGATGTGAACACTTATACACTCAAAATTTTGACAGCACACGCCAAACAAAAATGCATAAACTTACTTTAATATTAGAGCGTTGCACGAATAATTCAATGGCTATTTGCGTTTTGACCTAATTTCTAGATAGACGGTAAGGTCTTACTGGTGCAAACAATCCGAAAGCAAGTTTGTCCTTGGCTAGGCACATATTCTAAGTTGGCATGATTGGCTTGACAAAATGCCTGCGACAAATAGAGTCCTAGCCCCGTGCCTTGGTGGTCAGTGGTAAAAAAAGGATTGAATAAAAACGGGATATTTTCTGTCAAAACCCCTTTGCCCGTATCAATGACCTCAATAAAAATTGATTTACCAGATTCATAAACATCAATGTTAACAAATGCATGCGATTGGGTTTTACTACTAAACCGTAAGCCATTGTTGATTAGATTAATTAAAATTTGCTCAAGCTGGTAATGATCAAACATGATCCCTTTGTCGGTGTCACAGCGCAAAAATACGTCATGCCCCTGAAAATTTGCCGCAATAAACGCCTGTAACCACAGTTTTGGCTCAATGAATACCAAATTTGGGCGTTGTTGGCGAGACAGTTTGAGCACGTCTTCAATAATCTTGTTAACCCTAATGGTTTGTTGATAAATCATGTCATACAGTACCGCATTATCCTCAGACAACGTACTTTGGCTATCTTTTGCTTCTTCCATTAGTAGCTGGCTGGCTTGGCTAATAGCGGCTAGTGGGTTGCGTATCTCGTGGGCAATACTGGCAGATAATTGACCCAACGAGGCAAGTTTTAACTGCTGAGCACGGCTAAATTCATGGCGCAAATCTTCCACAAATATAATGGCATATTGCTGGCGCAGTTGGGTAATCCGTAATCTTAGATCATTATAATGCTGAGACGTGGGCTCGCCGATGGTAAAATTTGTTTGGTCTGTATTAGGGGTGTCAAGGCGAATTACCAAGGTTTCCTCAGCGTGCTTGATGATGGGCTGGAGCTCAAATGCCACACTGGGTAACAGATGATATAAATCAAAATTTGCCAATTGCTTTGGCAAATGTAGCTGCTCAATGGCGGTATCATTGGCGATAAGCAACTCTAAATCATGGGATAATACCACCACCCCTTGATCAATGGTCTGCACAATCTTGTTATTAATGGCATTGAGTGCGTTGACTTCATTAATTTGCCGTTTGGAGAGTAATTCAATTTGTTTGAGCCGTTTTGATAAAGTATGACTTAAATAGGCAACCCCTACAAAACTCATTGCCATAGACGCCACATTATTGACCAACGCATAATTAACATCACTTTTTAGGGTATGATAAAACTGCTGATAAATCACCAAGGTGATGGCAAACATTGTCAATAAAACAGCCTGATTGGTGCGCACGAGCATAAAAGATGCGGCAACTTGCACCAAAAATAATAAAATGATCTGTAAGTCATTGCCCCCATTAAAATAAAGTAGGGTTGTGAGCACCAGCGCATCAATGGTTAAACCCACCATGAGCAAGGTATTTTTAGGATAAAAATAATACAAGCCAAAAATAACTATGCTAAAACCCAAATAAAAAAATGTGGGTAGCAAGTTAACCAATACCCAATAATTTTGCTGACTGCTTTTGAGCGCCAAAATAAAGCTAAATGAAAAAAATATTGAAATAATAATTCGATAACCGTTGTAGACATTACCGATTTGTTTGTGCTTGTCTTGGGTGATGGCGTCATCAAATAGTGAAGAAAAAGAGGGATTGGTAATCATCGAAACTACCTGTCTATAAAAACGATAACATCATTAAAATGAAAGCGGGTAACAAACAACCGCGGGTATTAGTCATTTAGTTATTTTGGCATCAAGGTTGAATCAACCCATGACGCATGGCAAGGTGGGTTAGTTTGACATCACTATCGATATTGAGTTTTTCAAAAATTCGATAACGGTAAGTGTTGATAGTCTTCACGCTGACAAAGAGTTGATCGGCAATTTGTTGAGGGCTTTTACAATTAACCACCATCATTGCTACTTGCATTTCTCGCTCACTTAACAGGTCAAATGGCGATTCTGAATTATCGGTAAACAGGATATCTGCCAGCTGCTCAGCAACATCTGCGCTAAAATAGCGCCCGCCTTGGTACACTTTTTTGATGCCTTTGATCATCTCTTCTAAAGGCGTGCCCTTGGTGATATAGCCACTCACCCCTGCTTTAATCAGCATAGAGGGATAGGGCTGGGTAACCAATGAGCTAACGGCTAGGATTTTAGTGTTTTTGTCGGTTTGTAATAATCGTTTGGTGACTTCAAGACCGCCTACCGTTGGCATGTTAACATCTAACAATACCACATCGGGTTTTAGCTGTTTGGTTTTTATAATGGCGGTTTCACCGTCTGCTGCCTCACCAATCACATCAATGTCTTGGCTGTCAGACAGCATCCGCACGATTCCCATTCTTACCAAATCATGATCATCTACGACTAACACTTTAATCATTGTTTTCACCTTACTGTTTTCCCCTAACTAACCGATGACAACATCAGTACAGTCATGTCACATTTTTTTCATATTAGCACGTAACCCAAGTGGCAATGTAATATTTTATCCATCATTCTCACAAAACTGGCAACCTAAGCTGATCAAGCTAAGTATTAACAGCGCGGTTAGGTTGTTTGCCATAGTGTGCTTTGTTATGGTCATGGCTAAAAAAGCGGCGGAAAAATAGCTTAACGTCCATAATGTCTTTATAATAGCGTTACCTTATTTAAAACTATGACTAAAAAAATATGCGAATTCGTAAACTATTTAAATTTGAAAACGCCCATATCGTTCGTAATTGTAGCTCAGATCGGTGTAAATACTCCATACATGGCCACAGCTACCAAATTGAGTTGATACTGGAAGCGCATCGGCTTGATTATGGACAGATGGTGTATGATTTTGGGCTGTTAAAATCCTCTATTAAAGACATGATCGATAGCTTTGACCATGCCATCTGTTTTTGGGATAAAGATGACCTTGAATATATCGAGGCGTGTAAAAAATTCAGCGCACGCTGGATTAGTCTACCTGTATCGCCGTCTGCTGAGCAGTTTAGTCGTGTGGTATTTTTTTGGGCAAGAGAAATCTTAAAGCAAACCCAAATGCAAAACGGCGAAACCGATGTCAAAGTATATTCAGTGATTGCACACGAGACGGCAACAGGGTATGCGCAGTGCTTTGAAGATGATGTGGACAATGCCCAAATGGGGGCGTTGAGACTTGATGATTTTGCGTTTAGTGAGCAAGTCAAACAAGAATGGCATGACCCACTAATGTATGAAAAGCTCAAGACAGGTGAAACATTCACCAACCCCACTGTTGATTTACAAGTTAAACCATGAAAGCACATATTTTAACCAGCGAAAAAGACACCCAAACGCTTGCCAACGAGCTTGCCAAAATGAATCTGACAGGTAGTATCTGGCTATCGGGTGATTTGGGGGCGGGTAAGACGACGCTCACACGCTACTTACTACAAGCCATGGGGCATCAAGGTGCGGTGAAAAGCCCAACCTTTACCTTGGTAGAGCCGTATCGCATTGCCCAAGCCGATGGTACAGTTAAGCCTGTGTACCATGCCGATTTATACCGACTCAATGATCCTGAGGAGCTTGAATTTATTGGGTTTTATGAATACCAAGATGAACCCAATAGTCTGGTTATCATAGAGTGGGCAAGTCGGGCGCAAGGCTATCTTACCCCGCCGCAACTGGTGATTGACATCAAGCGTTTAGATGATGACAAACGAGAAGTGACCCTGAGTTTTGCAAAATAATCGTATTCAAAAATTATCCGCTTTGCTAATCAATCAAATCGCAGCAGGCGAAGTAGTGACGCGCCCTGCATCAGTGGTAAAAGAACTGATTGAAAATGCCATTGATGCGCAGGCTACCCAAATTCGTATCGATATTGAACAAGGCGGATTGGGCTTGATCCAAGTCACCGACAATGGTCATGGCATTCACCCCGATGATATGACCCTTGCGATCACACGCCATGCGACCAGCAAACTTGCAGACGTGGCTCAACTTATGGGCATTAATAGCTTGGGGTTTCGTGGCGAAGCGCTTGCCAGTATTGCAGCAGTATCACACCTCACTTTGACTAGCAGTCATGATGACACAGGCATTGGTCAGCAGCTGACCGTAAGTGGCAGTGAGGTAAGCCAAGCCACGCTGCGCCCCATAGTAAAACAGCGCGGCACTACCGTGACAGTGCGCGATTTATATTATAATGTTCCCGCTAGACGCGCCAACCTAAAAAGCATCGCCACCGAGTTTTCTCATATTGAACAAATCGTTCAGCGCCTGGCGATTAGCTTTGCCGATGTCACAATCTTGCTTTATCACCAAGATAAACCACGGCTGCAGCTAGGGCATAGCTTACCTGCTGCCCCGTCAGCAACCTCTCAGCCAGATGTCTTGTTAACGCGGCTAGAACAAGCGCTTAACCTACCGCTAACCAGCATGGCAGTGCCGTTTTTTTTGTCCCTAGAAGGGCTGTTAGATAGCAGAGCGCAGCAAACTTTGCCGCATCTGTCACCGCAAGTGCACGGCTGGTTATTTGTGCACCATACTATAAATCTACCAAAACTCATCTATATTAATCAGCGCTTGGTCACCGATTTTACCATTGGGCAGGCTTTGCAAAAAGTGGCACGGCAGTTGGGTCTGGGGCAAGCAGGCGCCGCGCATCTTGGTTATGCGCTATTTTTTGTGTTGCCCAGTGCATGGGTGAATGTCAATATTCACCCCAGTAAGCAGCAAGTAAAAATTCAGCCACTCAGCAATATTTTGGCATGGCTAAGCCAGCATGTTTATCAGCAGCTACAGCCACGAGTGGGGCAAATTACTGTGATGGTGGATGACACGTCTGACAACACATTTGCCAATACGTCGATCAATAGGAAAGTGCCCAAAGCTAGTAGCAGCCAGCAAGGCGCATCTTTAGCAGGCGTGGCGACAGTTGCTACAAACCTAGCGGCTACAAACACCGCGGCTAGGGCTAACTTAAAAAACCACCCCCATAACCATAGCCTTGCCCAACAGGTAAATGCGCCTGCGCTTGATTATCAGCTGTCATCTTCAGTGCTTAACACGTCTGTGCCCGCCAATACCGTCTTGCAGCCACCATTGCAGGTACTGGGCATTAGCCAGCAAGCGGATCAACATTATGCGCTTGTGTTTTGGCAAAATGAATTTTATGTATTGCCATTAGCGGATTTAGCATTGCCTGCGCTGACGGTAGATATAGTGCAGCACCATTTGAACCAATCGGATGCTAATGCGCAGTTGGCTAATCAACACGGCATCAGCCAAGATCGTTTGGTACAATGGCTGCTTTCTTCAAAGAATTTTTAAAAATATCGGCGCCCCATGAATCACACTAAAAAACCGCAAGTTATTTGTCTTATTGCCCCCACCGCGAGCGGCAAAACCGCGTTGGCTTATCAACTGTATGATACAGGGCGCTACGCACTGATTTCTGTGGATTCCGCACTGATTTATCGTGACATGAATATAGGCACTGCCAAGCCCAGCGCTGAGGAACTACTGCGCTATCCGCATGCGTTGGTAGATATTATTGATCCCGACCAAAGTTATAGCGTGGCGCAATTTGTGAATGATGTAGAGGAACAAATTAAGCTTGCCCACGACCAAGGCAAAACCCCTGTATTGGTGGGGGGCACCTTGATGTATTACATGGCGCTACTAGAAGGGATTAATGACATCCCTGCCACCTTGCCACAAACGCGCGCGCGTGTCAGCAAAATGATTGCTGATCAAGGCATCAATGAAGTTTATGCCTATCTACACCAAGTTGATCCAACACTGGCAAAACGTCTACAGCCCAACGACAGCCAGCGCATAGGGCGGGCGGTAGAAATTTTTTTACAAACAGGGCAGCCGTTAAGCATGTGGCAGCAGCAGCCAACCTTGGCATTGGCAAATAACCCAAGCCAACACTGGCAGATTTTGGCAATCATGCCTGATCGGCAATGGCTACACGAGCGTATTGCCATGCGCCTAGATTTGATGTGGCAGCAAGGCTTTATTGAAGAAGTCATCGCCTTACAACAAAAATACACCCTTCATGCCAATCTTCCCGCTATGCGCTGTGTGGGCTATCGACAAGTTTGGGAATTTTTAGAAAAAATCAACGCGAAAACCGCCATGACGCCCAACACTGACCCAAATAATCTGCAAAATAATCCCTCACGTTTTTTACTAAACATGCACAGCCCAGTAATGCAAGATGATAGACAAACCATGAGAAATGAGGCATTATATGCCACAAGGCAGTTAGCAAAACGCCAATATACATGGATGCGAAAACTCATCAGTACGCCACACCTAGCCGCGCGTTTTGACATACAACCTTTAACGACTATTCAACAAGCCAAGCAATTGCTTATAAAAACTATTTAAAATGAGCAACCCTCAGCATAATATGCCAGAGTAGTCAATGACTTGCATTAATTTGTCAAACTTTATCATTGTGTACACCACGTAAATAATGACAATGATAAATATAAAATCATTTACAAATATAATAATTTAAACTAACCTTTATGTTATTTCTGGGAGAAGCATCATGTCTAAAGGTCAAACGCTACAAGATCCGTTTTTAAACTCACTTCGTAAAGACCGTATTCCGGTTTCTATATTCTTGGTAAACGGCATCAAATTACAAGGTCAAATTGAGTCATTTGACCAATACGTGGTACTACTAAAAAACACCGTCAGCCAGATGGTATACAAACACGCCATTTCTACGGTTGTGCCAGCGCGTAACCCACGTTCTGCCACCACTATGCCAGGTGCTAGCGGCTTTGGACAAACTGCCCCCATGGGCTTTGGTCAAAGCAGTGGGTTTGACCAGCCAAGCTATGGCGCCAATCGCAGCGGTGGTTTTGCTAATCGTGGAGCATTTGGGGCAGATCGTGGCGGCTTTGCCGATCGCGGTTTTGATGCAGGCTATGACAATGAACAACGTGGTTATCCCCAAGAGCGCGGCGGCTTTGCTAGCGCGCCTTATGAGCGTACCAACTTTAATGACCGTGGTTTTGATAACGGCTATGATGCCCAAAACTTTGAGCCATCTAAAGAAGAGCCAGGCTTTGATGATGACAGCGCTAGTGATAACGATGAAAAATACTAACCGCTAAGCGCGAGCGTGATGCGCCGCTTGGTCATAACAAGGCGAATGTCACTGTGATATTCGCCTTTTTCCATTTTTCCTACTTACATAACTGTTATACGGGGTGGGCTAAAATGTGATTAAAATAGGAATATCGCTGCTTTTACGGTGAAACCCGTATCAAATTGCGGTATGATAACACCTAGACAATAGCGAATTTTTAATTAAAAACAAGTGTCTGTGATAGACCTTTAGCACCACAGTTTGGTGGCTAAAGGCAGGTTTAGGGGAGTAATTTTGGAAATGTTTGTTGATTATTTAACGCACGCAAAAGAGGCTATCAAAACTGAGCAAAAAGCCTTGGAATTATTAATTGCCCAGCTAGACCAACGCTTTGTTACCGCCTGTCAGTTGATAGAAAATTGTCAAGGACGTGTGGTAGTTACGGGCATGGGAAAGTCAGGATTGATTGGTAGAAAAATCGCAGCAACATTTGCCTCTACAGGTACGCCTGCTTTTTTTATGCACCCAGGTGAGGCAGGGCATGGCGATTTGGGCATGCTCGTAAAAGGCGACGTGCTGCTGGGCATCTCCAACTCAGGTGAATCAGATGAGATTCGGATGCTATTACCTGTGGTCAAGCAGTTGGGCATTCCGCTGATCAGTATAAGCCGTGATGGGCGTGGTATGTTACCAAAATCGGCGGATGTGGCATTGACCTTGGGCGCATCAGAAGAGGCATGCCCACTGGGTTTGGCGCCAACATCGAGTACCACTGCAACCTTAGCGTTGGGTGATGCGCTGGCAGTGGCATTGGTGCATAGTAAACATTTTACCTCCGAAGATTTTGCCTTATCACACCCTGCAGGCGCGTTAGGACGCAAATTACTAACCCAAGTCAAAGATTTGATGCACATGGACAATTTACCCGTGGTCAACGAGCATGCCACCCTAAATGAGGCATTATTTAGTATGACAGGTGGCAGATTGGGTATGACAGTGGTGACCAACCAGCACCAGCAAGTGGTGGGGGTCTTTACCGATGGTGATTTACGCCGTAGTCTTGCGCGCCAGCAAGCCCTGAATACCCCAATCTATGAGGTGATGTCAACCAATCCAAAAACCGTGCAGCCGCATATGCGTGCCTCTGATGCCCTAACGTTTATGAATGCGCAAAAAATTAATCAAGTGTTGATCATCAATGATGACCAATCATTAGCAGGTATTTTAACCTTGCATGAACTACTGCATGCGGGCGTCAGTTAAGGCGCGGCTATTTGGCTAATTGTCTCGTGATACGGTCTGTGTTCTCAATATTTTGGAGGAAAAAACCATGCAAAGCCTGATAAATAAAGCAAAAAATGTCAAACTTCTGGTGATGGACGTAGATGGAGTGCTATCAAATGGGCACATCATCTATGATGCCAACGGGGTAGAAACCAAGCAGTTTAATGTGCAAGATGGCTTTGGCATTCAGCGTTTACACCAAGCGGGCATTCAAACCGCCATTATTACAGGGCGCAGCAGTAGCATCGTGAGTCATCGTGCCAAAGAGCTAAAAATCACCCATCTTGTACAGGGGCGTGAAGATAAATTGACCGCGCTCAATGAACTACTCGCCTCGGTGGGTTTTAGCTTAGCAGATTGTGCCTATATTGGTGATGATTGGCCTGATATTAAAGCGCTGCAATCAGTGGGTTTTGCTGTCACTGTGCCCAACGCCAATGGTGAGGTAATCAAACGTGTGGATATGGTCACTACCCGCGCAGGCGGGCAAGGGGCAGTGAGAGAAGTGTGTGATCTGATTTTAAAAGCCACAGGACAGTTTGATACTATCTTGGGTGGCTATGTAATTTAAAGCTCGCTTATATCTATGTACGACATCAAAGGTTTTAGCCGAGACAGAATGTGTGAAATTACCATCACAATGCAATAACAATTGGGTGTGACAGTGTCAACAAAATTTCTTTTTATACTGGGAATTATTTTTATCATGGTAGCGGCGTACTTCTATGCCCAAAATGACGCGCGCTTAACCCAAATATCGCTGAAGCCTTCGGATATAGACTACCAAGCCACGCAGGTCAAAGCCTTGCAGACCAGCGACAAAGGTGCCATCGGTTATCAATTAACCGCAGATAAAGTCACCCATTACCAAAATGCCAACACGGCAATATTAACCAACCCGCGTATTACCTTGAATTCTGAAGCCGCCAGCGACATCAACTTGGTAGCTGCACAGGCACAGATAGACCAAACCACCCAAATGGCAAAACTAACGGGTGGTTTTGTATTAACCAGTACGCCACAGGCAAATAATAGCCAAGGTATTAGCAAACTACCTATCGAGATTCGTGGGCAAGATTTGGTAGGTGATTTGGTAAAAAAACACGTTCAGTCCCAACAGCCTTTGGTCTTTACCCAAGGCAATAACCGTTTTGAATCCAAAAGTTTTGTGGGCAACCTTATCGATGGTGACTATGGTTTTGAACAAGTGAGCGTGGTACTACAGCCAGCCCCTTGACCTAGTGCCAAATACGCAGGGATTATTTTCGCCAAAATTTTATGGCTATTTTTATTAACTAAAAGACAAACTAGGGTTTATCATGAGTGTTGTAAACTTTCGACAGCTAGGTATAGTGAGCGCTATTATTGCAGGTGTTGGCTTGGTAATATCCACCACAGCAAATGCCTTGCCTTCAGACGCCAATCAGCCTATTAGATTATTGGCAGATAAAGCCACCTATAGTGAAAAAAGTGGGGTGACGAGCTATGCGGGCAATGTTACCATTACCCAAGGCACGCTAAAAATGGCGGCAGATAATTTAACCGTCAACTTGACACCCACGCGCGCGATTGATAGTGCCGTTGCCACAGGGCGTCCTGCCACCATCCAACAAATTGTGACCACTGAAAAAGGCTTGGCAAAAGGTCAAGCTAACCGCATTGATTACAACGTCAAAACTGGTATTGTGACCCTATCGGGTAATGCAAAACTCACCCAAAACGGTGGCAGTTTTTCAGGCAATGTGATCCATTACAGCCTAAAAGTAGGCGACATTGAAGCCACCGCAGGCAATAGCCAGCGTGTGGAGCTGCTATTTCCGCCTCAGCAAACCAACCGAGTGGGCGTGCGCAACCGCTAATTTGACAAAGCTAATTTGACTAAGATTCACTGCTACCACCCCCAATTGCCCGTATTAACTTTGTAGGATATAACGATGACCGAGCCCAATCAAGCCTTGACTATGCAGCATCTTGCCAAGCGTTATGGAAAACGCTGGGTAGTCAAGGATGTTTCTTTTTCAGTCGCGCAAGGGCAAGTGGTGGGGCTATTAGGGCCAAATGGTGCGGGCAAAACCACTAGTTTTTATATGGTGGTGGGACTGGTCAATATGGATAAAGGGCAGATTCAGCTAGGTCAGCAAAACTTGTCCGCGTTATCCATGCATGAGCGTGCCAAAGCGGGTATTGGCTACTTGCCCCAAGAAGCCTCCATTTTTCGCAAACTGACGGTTGAAGAAAATATTTTGTCCATACTACAAATGCGGACAGACCTTGATAAAAAGCAGCAGTTGCAGCAGCTTGAGCAACTCATTGGCGAGTTTAATCTGGGGCATGTTCGTCATTCTCTGGGTATGAGCGTATCGGGGGGTGAACGAAGACGCTGTGAAATTGCGCGTAGCCTTGCCTCAAACCCCAAGTTTATTTTGTTAGATGAGCCGTTTGCAGGTGTTGACCCGATTTCGGTAGGCGATATCAAAGAAGTGATTATCAAACTCAAACAGCGTGGCATTGGTGTACTGATAACTGACCACAATGTGCGAGAGACCCTTGCCATCTGTGAGCATGCTTATATTGTGAGCGAAGGACAGATTATCGCTGAGGGCAGCTCAGAACATATTTTAGAAAATGAACTGGTACGTAAAGTTTATTTAGGCGAAAACTTTGTGGTATAGCAAAAACATGAGAAAGTAGCAAATGACCACACGCCAGCGCCTGTTTCAAGCCATGTTATTTGAAATATTGGCGGTATTACTGTCTTTGGGTTGGGTAAAATTACTCAGCATATGGGGTGTGGGCATTCACCCTGTAGCGAATAGCGGTCAAGTGCTGTTCATGCTCATTGCCATCTCTATTATTGCAATGGTGTGGACGTTTTTTTATAACCTGCTGTTTGATAAGGTGTTCACAGGCAATAAGCTTGCGCGCCCTCTTTGGCTGCGCGCCTTGCATATCTTGGGGTTTGAAGGTGGCTTGCTGCTCTTTACCTTGCCGCTGGTGATGTGGGTGATGAGGCTTACTTTGCTACAAGCTTTTTTGTTGGATATCTCTATTACGCTCATGATTTTGGTGTATGGGTTTGTTTTTTATTGGGTTTATGATTGGATAAGCGATAAATTTTTTACGTAAAATCGCTGATAATTCCCCTTTAAATTTCAATTTAAAGCAATTTTGGTTGGCTTTTGTATAAAAAAAGGCTAAGTCTTGCTGTTCTGCGTTAATTTTCTACGTTAAAAAGTTGTCCGATAGCAGGGCTTTTAGCCTAAGTTTTTGCCTTAAAACGCGGGCGATTTTTGGCATTTTTTATGGTAAAAACCTAATAATAATAGATGATTAAAAAAGAGTTAAAAATGGCAAAAAAATCTTCTTATATCTGCCAACAATGTGGGGCAAACTTTGGAAAATGGTCAGGACAATGCGCTGAGTGTGGGGCATGGAATAGTCTTATAGAAGCGCCTACACTGAGTATGCCGCACCATAAGCCCACCAACAAAACAGGCAAAAAATCCAACTACGCAGGTGAGCAGTCTGCCGTTATCCCTTTAAATGCCGTACCCATGTCACTAGATACAAGGCTACCCACAGGGGTGGGCGAGTTTGATCGTGTGCTGGGCGGTGGATTGGTGGCAGGCTCGGTGGTACTCATTGGCGGTGACCCTGGTATTGGTAAATCCACGATTTTATTACAAACCGCCATCCACATGGCAAGTAACGATAATTTGGCAGGTAGTGCCTTATATGTTACAGGTGAGGAGTCGCTATCGCAAGTTGCTATGCGTGCCACCCGCTTAGGATTGCCAAACGATCGCCTAAAAGTACTTGCTGAGACCAACGTAGAAACCATCTGCCAAGCGCTTACCCAAGAGCAGCCAGCGGTGGCAGTGATAGACTCCATTCAAACGTTATTTACTGAGGCGATACAATCCGCTCCAGGCGGTGTCAGCCAGATTCGAGAGTCGGCAGCAATTTTGACACGCTATGCCAAGCAGACAGGTACCGCCCTATTTTTGGTAGGGCACGTGACCAAAGAAGGCGCCTTGGCGGGGCCTCGCGTCCTTGAACACATGGTGGACACGGTGTTGTATTTTGAAGGGCAATCAGATAACCGTTTTCGTATGATTCGGGCAGTCAAAAACCGTTTTGGCGCAGTCAATGAACTGGGTATTTTTGCCATGACGGATACAGGACTTAAAGAAGTAGCTAATCCATCAGCGATATTTTTGAGCCGCTACGACAAACCCATTGCAGGCTCGGTGGTGATGGTAAGCCGTGAAGGAACCAGACCTTTATTGGTAGAAGTGCAAGCCTTGGTGGATGACTCGCAAGGGCAGCCTAGACGGATGGCAATTGGGTTAGACTATCAGCGGCTCGCGATGCTGCTGGCGGTCATGCACCGCCATGGGGGTATCCAAACCAACGGTCAAGATGTGTATGTTAATGTGGTGGGCGGGGTTAAAGTCTTAGAAACAGGCTCAGATTTGGCGGTCTTGTTGGCGTGCGCGTCTAGTATCAAAGAAAAACCCTTGCCCTATACACTGGCGGTCTTTGGGGAGGTGGGGTTATCAGGTGAAATCAGACCCGTGCCCAATGGGCAAGAACGCCTAAAAGAAGCGCTCAAACACGGGTTTACCCATGCCATTGTTCCCAAAGCCAATGCCCCAAAAAACCATCTTGAGCAGTACCAAGGGCTTACTATCATCGGAGTAGAACGCCTAGAAGACGCCATTGACAGCGCGTTTAACCAATTATAATAAAATGCCCATAAAAAAAGCTGAGACCTAGGTTTCAGCTTTTTTATTTACCGATTGGCTATTCAGCGTCTGCGGCAAAATTAAAATATTTGGATTGGCTAGCGATAATTTTTTCTACAGATTCAATCACCTCATCAACGACATCATCATATACCCCATAGTGTAGTTCGTTACGAAACGAGGTAAATGGGCTTTTGCGCAGCCCAGAACGCACTTCGGTGATGCCATTTTTATGGTAGATAAAATCAACTTTGCCATTGGTATTGAGCACACAGCTTAAGCGCCCGTCTTTTATCATCATATCCACACGTTTGGGCATAAAAATATATTCGTTGACGTTGAGTGTTTTATCTTCTACTGCCTTCACAAATAAGGATTTTAAATCAATCATGCAAGTGACCCTCAAAATTTTTTGTTACTTGTTCGCACGGGAAAATATGGTTATTTTCATCTGCTCAGATTATGACGGAACAAAGCATGATTGTGTGTAAAAAAATGGATAACTTATGTTATTGGTGTGCATCTGTTAATGTGATAGCGCCACGCAGGTGGTGGTGACTAGCTTAGAATCAAGCTATCGTCTTCCACCACCTCGCCACGGGTACGCTCAAACATGTTGAGCAAGTCATGCACCGTCATGCCGCGGCGTTCATCGCCCGATACATCAAGCACGACCTGCCCTTGGTGCAGCATCACGGTGCGGGTGCCATGGTTGAGAGCTTGCTGCATCGAGTGAGTCACCATCATAGTGGTGAGGTTGTTTTCTTTCACAATTTTGTCAGTCAGGTCTAGCACAAACGCGGCGGTTTTGGGGTCAAGGGCGGCAGTGTGTTCATCAAGCAATAAAATTTTGGAAGGCTGTAATGACGCCATCAATAGGCTTACGGCTTGACGCTGTCCGCCAGAGAGTAGCCCCATGCGATCGGTGAGACGATTTTCTAGACCCAGTTTTAAAATGGCTAGTTTTTCACGAAAAATTTCACGATTTTTACTATTTAATGCCCCTTTTAAAAACCTTGATTCGCCGCGTTTATAAGCCAGCGCCATGTTTTCTTCAATAGTCAGTGCCTCGCAAGTGCCTGCCATTGGATCTTGAAAAACTCGCGCCACCCAATGGGCACGCTGGTGGGCAGATTTTTTGGTCACATCAATATTATTAAGGCTGATTTTGCCGCTATCTACCTTAATAGTACCCGCAATGGTATTTAAAAACGTTGATTTGCCTGCGCCATTGGTACCAATGACGGTCACAAATTCGCCTTCTTCAATACGAAGGCTAATACCACGCAAAGCAGGGTTTTCAATGGGAGTGCCAGGATTAAAAGTGAGTCGTAGATTATCCGCGTGCATCATAATGGGCTATCCTTGTTTATGCATAAAAATATTGGGTGCCAGAATCAGTAAAAAATCATCAATTAAGCGGCTTGCTTATAACGGCGGCTTAAAATTTTTGATTTAATTTTGGGCAGAATTAAGGCAAATACCACCAACAACGCGGTGACCAAATTGACATCTTGTGGCCCAAACCCAATGGCTTTAAGTGACTCATTAGACAATGCCACTTGGATAAAGAATTTATAAAGAATAGCGCCCACAATGGCAGATAAAGTAATCCAAAACATTTTTTTTGAAGGAATAATAGTCTCACCAATAATCACCGCGGCAAGCCCAATCACAATCGTACCTACACCAATTGAAATATCAGCACCGCCTTGCGTTTGTACAAAAATCGCGCCCGCAAGAGCGATCAAACCATTCGAGATTGCCATACCCATCAAAATACTACGAGAGGTTGCGATACCTTGGGCCTGTGCCATTTTAAGATTAGAGCCTGTTGCGCGCATGGCAAGTCCAGTTTCTGTACTAAAGAACCAGTCAAGCAATAACTTTGCGGCAATGACCACCCCGCCAATAATAAGGCAGCGCATCCAGTAACCGTTGCTTTCATTGACCAAATCACCAAAAATAGTGGGTTCGCCCAGTAGCGCTAAGTTAGGTGCTTGCATAATGCGCAAATTGACTGCATACAAAGCCACCATCACCAAAATACTGGATAAAAGCTGTAAAATGCCCAGTTTGACATGAAGCCACGCCGTTACCACGCCAGCCATACCGCCTGCTAACATACCAAAAATACAGGCAAGCCACGGATTGACATTGGCAATAATAGCAACCCCAGCCACCGCGCCGCCCAAAGGAAAGCTACCATCGGCGGTTAAGTCGGGAAAATCCAAGACGCGAAAAGAAATATAAACGCCCAAAGCTACCAACGCATAGATTAGACCACTTTCAAGGGCACCAAATAAAGCAAGTAACGACATAGTTCAATCACACAAAAAAGTAAAGACCGCTTATCAATTCAACAAGCAGTCGGGGGTAAGGGTAAACCAAGCAAGTTTTATATAATTTAAACAATGGTTTAAAAAATTTAATACTTGCTTGGCATAAACAATAATTATCACGTTATGCTCACAGGTGAGCAAGCCAAAAACTTGACATACGCTGTCATTATTTGGCAGCAGGGGCTGGCTCAACTTCTGCCGCTTCACCAATCAGCGCAGGCGATAGGGTAATACCCACTTCTTGCGCATGTTTTGGGCTTAGGTACAAGTCAAGTTTTTGTAGGGTGACAGGCTTGATGCTACCAGGTGCTTCGCCTTTAAGTACCCGCCCCACAATTTTGCCTGTTTCAATACCCAGCGTTTTGTAGTTGATACCCATGGCGGCAACCGCACCCCGTGCTACTGAGCCTGTATCCGATGCCACCAAAGGCACTTTGATTTCTTTGGCAGCTTGGTACAACGCTTCGTATGCCGAAACCACGTTATTGTCTAAAGAGGTATAAATAAGCTGCACTTTACCTTGCAATCCACGTGTGGCTTGTGGAATATCGGTGCTGCGCTGTGCAGGCGCGGCAATAACGGTAATGCCCATAGGTTTTAGCTTGGCTTCGAGCTCTTTTAAGACCACGGTAGAATTTACTTCACCAGGACTATATACATAACCCACGGTTTTTAAATTGGGCACCACTTTTTTCATTAATTCAATTTGAGGGTCTAGTGGTAAGCTGTCGGAGGCACCAGTAACATTGGTGCCAGAGGCGTCCCATGATTTGACTAATTTGGCAGCCACAGGGTCGGTCACCGCCGAAAAAATAACGGGAATACTGGTAGTGGCGGCAACCATTGACTGGGCAGATGGGGTGGCAATGGCAACAATGGCATCAGGTTTTTCAGCCACAAACTGTTTGGCAATTTGCCCTGCTGTGGCGGTGTTGCCTTGCGCTGATTGGAAATTGATTTTGAGATTTTGACCTTCTTTAAAGCCTTCATTGTTAAGCTCTTCAATCACCCCTTGGCGCACCGCATCTAATGCAGGGTGCTCCACAATGGCGGTAATGGCAACGTATTTACTATCACCCGCTTGGGTCGCGGTAGCACTGGCACTACTTGCTGCGGTACTATCAGCGGCTTTGTTATTAGATTGACTACAACCAAAAAGACTTGCCAAACAAACGCCACTTAGCATCATGGCTTGGGTCAAACGGGTAACATTAAATGAGGCGTTTAACATACATCACTCCAAATCAAATCCATATTAAAAATAGCTAAAAAAACAACCATTTAACGCATATTAACTATCAAAATGCCTGCTAACAAAAGCAATTGATCAGGTGACGTCCTTTCAGTGATCTTGCCAAATTAAGAGTATTACGCGCGGGTAACAGTCTTGCCATGCTTTGTTAAACATTCTTGACATTTTATCAGCTAATTTATCCATCGCCTAGCGTTATATGGCAATTGCGCGAGATTTAATTACTGGCTAAGCGACTAATAAATGGTGGTCAAAGCCGCTGGTTTTTGGCATACGTGCTGCCAATCAAGGATTGTTGAAAAATTGTGGGGGCGTGGTTAAAAGCAAAGCATATTGGCTATCATCGTATTGATGGGAAAGAAAAAACCCACAGCACGCTTCTACTGTGTTACATTTTTTTTGCTTACAATAGCGTTGAATCTATCTAACGTTTTGTTAACTTGATCCCATACCGTCTGGAGAAAATAGATGAAAAAATCAGCGTCTTTTGTGCCTGTGTTATTGGCTACTGTGGCATTGGGTGCAAATTCTGCAATAGCATCCCCCCACCATGGGCATCACGGCTATGAGCATAAATCGCAACAATCTCACGCGTACAAATATAAAAATGCCAACGGGCGAACATGGCAAGGAGAACGTGGCAAGCATAAAAAACAGGCTCACCACAACCAATATCGTCACCATGACGCCCGCCATGCCTCTTGGCAGTCATTACCGCCAGGGTTACAAAAAAATGTCAATCGTGGTAAACCGTTACCGCCTGCATGGGCAAATCGTTTAAATGGCAAGTATTATACAACCGTGCCTTATCAAGGTCAGCAGCGCTATATTTTAAATCGGGATGTGTATTTGGGTGCCCCCGTCATTTCCCACCCAAAAAATGGTGTTGTGCGTATTCGCGTGTCTGATCGTATTTTGGATGTGGTCGAGGCAACGCGCGTAATTTTAAATGTGCTTTAATAGTTTGACTAGAATAGTCTGAACGGTTTTTTTACCTTAAGCTGGCTACCTTAACTCAATAGCACGCATTAAAAAACTCGCCTTTGACAGGCGAGTTTTTTATTTGAAGGGGACATGCCAAAGCTAAGCGATGCTGAAAGAAAAAAGTGGAGGCAGGCTAGGGTGCAATGATTTTTGCAGGCGTGCTATCCACATTAATGGCATCTTTAAAAAGTGCCATATCAGGGCTTATACCTTGAGCTTGGGCATGCTTAGGACTGATATAGGCAGTTAACTGATTCATAATAGCAGGTGCCACTTGGCTTGCAGGCGCACCGTTTAGAATTTTGCCCACCATTTTTCCTGTGGTGCGTCCAAAGTCATAGTCATTCACCCCTAAAGCGGCAGCACCACCGCGGCGCACACTAAATTCATCAGAGGCGATAATAGGTAATTTTAGCGTATTTGCTGATTGCACCATGGCTTCAAAAGCCGATGCCACATTATTATCCATGGAGGTATAAATCACATCCGCCTTGCCGCTTAGGGCGTTGGTTGCCATAGCAATGTCGGTGGGGCGGTTGGCGGGGATATCTAACAAGGTTAGACCGCGTTTGGGTAGCTCAGCTTTTAACTGGTCACGTAATGCAACAGAGTTCATTTCCCCTGCGCTATAGACATAACCAATGGTCTTGACGGTTGGCGATAGTTTTTGGATAAAGTCTATCTGAGGGGCTAGCGGTAACTGGCTGGATAACCCTGTTATGTTGCTTTGGGTGGGTTTGTTGTGGCTGTCAACTAATTTGGCAGCCACAGGGTCGGACACGGCGGTATAAACAATCGGAATTTCTTTGGTCGCGGCTGCCAGTGACTGTGCTGTGGGGGTAGAGATTGCCACAATCACATCGGGTTTTTCTGCCACAAATTGCTTAGAAATCTGTCCAGCGGTGGCAGTATTGCCTTGTGCTGATTGAAAATTGACGGTTAAGTTTTGCCCTTTAATATACCCCTCGGCTGCCAACTCATCGATAATCCCTTGGCGGATGGCATCGAGTGAAGGGTGTACCACAATGGCGGAAATGGCGATTGTCTTGTGAGGCTTGCCATTGGTGGGGGCTGTGGCGCTAGATTGGCTTGCCGCGGCAGATTCTTTTGGGGGTTGTGGGGTACAAGCTGTCATACCTAGCAGGCTGGCAACTAATGCAAAACGGGGCAATAAAGAAGTGAACACGTTGATAACTCCAAAAAATAGCAATTAGACGCACAACCATCAATTATTTCAATGTACTAGTTTACTATAACATAAAAACTGCGCTTTGCAAATACTCCCTCTGATAAATTTTTGGCTTGATCAGATCGACTCATACTCAAAGCACACTAAAACAATCTATGGTCATCTGGTATCGGTATCGCTTTCAAAATCATAAACAAATTAATATGTTAGCTACCCAAAGTAACACAAAGCCATCAATAGCTACATAAAGACTAAATTTTCATGAATATTTCATCAAATTGTCATAATAAAGTGGTAGGAAAATTTTTCGTTATCTCTTAGAATGGGTGGCTTAGGCGTGCTATTGTTTATTTGCATTAAATAATAACAACAAGCACTGCACTAAGCTTTGGACAAGCTAAGGGTTCTAGTATTGAACCATAAAACACTGACTCAACAAGGAGGATATATGAACTCATCAAACTTGATGGCTGGCGTATTGGTGGTTGGTGCTGTTGTTCCTACAACTGAAATGCCACATCACTGCCATTATAATACCGCGGCAAACCCCGTAAGAAACAATAAAAAATCAATTCCTATTCGTATCCATGTTAACAAACGGGTCAAATAGCTAGGTTTTGATACAAGCGAATCAAGTAGCCAAACTTAACAAAAACCGCCGAAATTGTTCGGCGGTTTTTTGTTGGGCAAAACAACCATGTGAGATTATGCCAAAGTTGCCCCAGCAGGGATGTTGTCATCAAGTGTCACCACGGTAAGCTGTCCGTCTTTTTCGGCTGACAAAATCATGCCCTCAGAAACTCCAAACTTCATTTTGCGCGGGGCAAGGTTGGTCACGCATACCACGGTTTTGCCCATGAGCTGTTCGGGGTTATAAAACTTGGCAATACCGCTAAACACATTGCGGGTTTTGTTGTTGCCTTCTGCATCTTTTTCACCCACATCCAAGGTGAATTGCAGCAGCTTGTCCGCGCCTTCAACCGCGTTACAGGCAAGTACCTTGGCGACAGTCATGGTAACTTTGGCAAAGTCATCAATGCCAATCAGTGCTGGGGGTTCGCTTGATTGTTCCGCAGATTTGCTCGCTTTTTTGCTATTTGCCGATGGCTCGGCTTTAGCATGGGCAATTTGCGGCTGTTTGACCAAATCTTCTTTTGATGCGGCAACCATTGCAGCAACTTTGTCTTTGTCAATACGCTGCATCAGTGGGGTGAAGGCATTGATAGTATGACCGACGAGCACGTCATGGCGGCTGGCAAAATCAAGGCTGTCGAGATTTAAGAAAATTCGTGCTTTTTCACTCATGAGCGGCAACACAGGGGCAAGGTACACCATCAGCTGACGGAAAATATTGAGTGCCACGGTGCACACCGCTTGGACTTCAGCTTGTTGACCTTCAATTTTATTGAGTGCCCACGGTTTTTTGTCATCGATGTATTCATTGGCTTTATCTGCACATGCCATAATCAGGCGCATGGCTTTGCCAAATTCACGCGCCTCATAAGCGGCAGCGATGTCATCGCCAGCATCTATGACTTGCTGCACCAAGGCAGGCTCAGCCAAGTTGAGTGCCAGTTTGCCACCGTGATTTTTGTGGATAAACCCTGCACAGCGGCTGGCGATATTCACCACTTTGCCCACTAGGTCAGAGTTGACTTTTTGCATAAAATCTTCAAGGTCAAGGTTGATGTCTTCGACACTTGCGGATAATTTGCTGGCAAAATAGTAGCGTAAATATTCGGGGTCAAGGTTTTGTAGGTAGGTTTCTGCCTTGATAAAGGTGCCACGAGACTTGCTCATTTTTTCGCCATTGACGGTCAAAAAGCCGTGCGCGTTGATGGCGGTTGGGGTTCTAAACCCCGCGCCTTCTAGCATGGCTGGCCAAAATAGGGCATGAAAATAGACGATGTCTTTGCCAATAAAATGATAAATTTCTGTATTGTGATGGTTGTCTTTTGACCAGTATTCATCAAAATCCATGCCTTTTTGCTGGCATAGATTCTTAAAACTTGCCATATAGCCGACAGGCGCATCTAGCCACACATAAAAATACTTGTCTTCGGTGTTGGGGATTTTAAAGCCAAAATACGGCGCGTCACGGCTGATATCCCAGTTGGCAAGTCCTGCATCAAACCATTCTTGCAGCTTGTTGGCGATTGAACTTTGTAAGCGACCCTCGCTACGTGTCCAAGCCTGCAAAAATTCACTAAAATTGGGCAAATTAAAAAAGTAATGGGTGGATGATTTTAAGATGGGGGTCGCACCTGACAAGGTCGAATACGGGTTTTTGAGTTCAGTGGCATTGTAGGTGGTGCCGCACACTTCGCAGTTGTCACCGTATTGGTCTTTGGCACCGCATTTTGGGCAGTCGCCTTTGACAAAACGGTCTGCCAAAAACAAGCCTTTTTCAGGGTCATATAGCTGCTCAACATCTTTGTGTGAGATATGCCCGTTTTCATACAAGCGGTTATAAATCAGCTGTGAAAAATGCTCATTTTCTGGGCTATGGGTCGAATAGTAGTTGTCAAAATCAATTAAAAATCCTGCAAAATCTTTTTCATGCGAGGCTTTGACATTAGCAATTTGCTCTTCGGGGGTGATACCATTGGCTTCTGCCTTTAGCATGATGGCGGTGCCGTGGGCATCATCGGCACAGACGTAGGTTGTGTGATGACCTTGTGATTTCATTGACCGCACCCAAATATCGGTCTGAATATATTCGACCAAGTGTCCTAAATGAATCGGACCATTGGCATACGGTAACGCGCTGGTAACTAAAATTTTTCTCACAATACACCTTTTTTAAAATCATGAATGATTGCTATTAAGCGAGCCAAATTGTCAAATGAACCCGCCAAGCAATCAGCAAACCTACCACCAAGCGATGGCAAATATGATCAACAATAATGTTGCTATGATAGCGTAAAACCGCTTATTTCCCAAATTAAAGCGGACAAAACCTAGAAAAATTTAATTTAGCCGCTAAAAGCCAAATCTTTGCTAAAATAACCCTTATGATGCCGCCATAATAAGTCTGCCGCCATCAGCCCTATAACCCATAAAAATTTGCCTATCTGAGAGTAACCATGTTTAACTTTTTAAAAACCAAAACCCCTGCCGCCAGTGCTACGGTGGACGAACAAGGTGTTGCCCGTGTGTTTCAAGACTATCAGGTTAACCAACAACCGATACAGGCTTTTATCACCCAGCAGACTCGACAAGGCAGTATATTGACCCTAGATTTGCGCTTACCCGATAGTAGTAGCCCTGAGCAAATCCACCATGACCTAAGCCAGCGCCTCCATTTGGCAGGGATTAGTGAGGTCAATATGAATATCACCCTGTACCGTGCTGATACCCCAAAAAAAGGCGATAGCAAAACCTTGCCGCAAACCACCGATATTATGGCAAAACCCAAAACCCTGCCAAAAGCCCAACCGCCTAGCACCGACACCGAACCACCCATCACCAAAAAAGCCAGTAGTCAAAGTGAGTTGACGCCACATCCCCGCATCACACATATTATCGTGGTGGCATCGGGCAAAGGCGGGGTGGGAAAATCCACCACCACCGTCAATATTGCCTTGGCGCTACAAAAACTGGGGAAACGGGTGGGCGTATTGGATGCAGATATTTATGGCCCCAGTATTCCAAGTATGCTTGGGGTAGCAGGGGTGCAGCCGCAATTAGAAAATGAGCAGTTTGTACCGATTGAAGCACACGGCATGCCGATGCTATCGATTGGGAGTTTACTCACCGATGACAACACCCCTGTAGCATGGCGTGGTGCCAAAGCCACGGGTGCTTTGATGCAGCTATACAACCAAACCAACTGGCCACAACTTGACTACTTGGTGATTGACATGCCGCCAGGTACGGGTGATATTCAGCTGACACTGGCGCAGCGTATTCCTGTCACAGGCGCGGTGATTGTCACCACCCCGCAGCACATTGCTTTACTCGATGCCCAAAAAGGTATTGAAATGTTTCATAAAACCCATATTCCCGTGATCGGCGTGGTAGAAAACATGGCACTGCATACCTGCAGCAATTGTGGGCACACTGAGGCAATCTTTGGGGAAGGGGGCGGCGAAAAAATGGCAGCGCAGCATCAAGTACCGCTCCTGGGGCAATTGCCCCTTGCCAGAGCGATTCGTGAGCAAGCCGACAGCGGCGAACCCTCTGTGATTGCCAATCAAGGGGCAGGGGATGAGTTTGCTGAATACTATCTAAATATTGCCAACAATATTGAAGCCAATATCGCCAAATTTGCCAAAGCGCATAATAATAATCGGATTTTTTAAGTGGGTTGTATGACAAAAAAATATAGGGTGCAGTCTACGCACCCTATGCACCCTAGCCATTAAAAAAATCGTTAGCCTATTGTCTAAACCATGCGCCATTTCTTAAATCATGAGTTTAGAGAAATCCAAATTACCCACGTTTTTTTCGTGGCTGAGATTATAAAACTGGCTAAAAATCGCTTGATAGCCACTGCCCACCGCGTCAAGCGTCACAGGCACCCCAAGCGGAAAATTAATACGCTGTGCAACATGTCCAAATGGAAAATCGGTATAAATGGGTAGCCCTGTTGCTTGCTGAATGGTACGAATCACCGTATCAAAGGTATAATCACCATGGTAAGCATCACTAATGCCATTAAAATTAAACTTACCCAAAACAATGGCTTGCTGTTTTGCCAAAATACCCGACAACACCAAAGTTTGTAACATGCGCTCAAGGCGATAGGGCTGCTCGCCTGTATCTTCCAAAAACAAAATCCCATTGTCCACACTGGGCATATAAGGCGTTCCTACCATGGCAGCTAACACGCTAAGATTACCGCCCCAAATTTTACCCGTAATACGGGGTTTAATAGCATATACTTGGGTTTCTGGCACTTGAATGGTCAGTTGGTTTTGGCGACAAAGATTGATAAAACTTTGAATGGTATCAGTGTTGACTGCAGGTTTGCCAAAATCACTGCCCAGCATACAGCCTGCCACATACGGCAAGCCACCTTTGGCAAACATCGATAATTGCAAGGCAGTAAAATCACTAAAACCCATGAGCAAGGTGCCGCGCGCTTTAAGTTTTTGCGTCAGCGTACGCCAATGGCTGTCGGTGAGCTGCGTTAATAATCGCATCGCCCCATAACCACCGCGCACCCCCAACAAAATTTTTGGTAGGTCATGCACAGGCATCTCTAAGAGCCTGCTTAAATCGCCAAGACGCTCATTATCTGAGCCAGCAAAGCGCAAGTAACGCCTGCCAATCACCTCGGGGTTATCAATATAAAACCCTGCCTTGGTCAAACGGTCAATGGCAAGCAAATTACGCTGTTCATCACTGCCAAAACCCGAGGGTGCCACCAAATGCATCGGCACGCCGCGCCCTTTTTGCGCCTCGCATTGGGCTTTGATGGTGGCAAAGTCAAAAGTGGCAACGTCAGCAGTAGCGACATCGGCAATCGGTGTTAAGCGTTCATCCTCAAAAATGGGCGCGCTGAGCGCCTCACTGCCTATAACTTTACCACCAATGGTCAACTCTGCTTTTGCTGTCCCCAGCGCCGCGGCAGACATAAGTAACCCAGACTTCATAATGTGACGGCGAGATAACGCTTTGGCAAATAATTGATTCATGACACAACTCACACTTTTGACACGGTTTATACTTTTTATACTCGATAAAGTTATGCTCGATAAATCCGCTAATCGGGCACTTGCATATTATTGTTGGAATTTGCAGAAAGCCCATAATAAAAAATACCCGTCGCCACAAGGCTAGATACCAATACAAACAGCATATCAAGCTGCGCTTTATGCATCACGTACACATTAAGCAGGGCAAAAACTATGGTAGATGCCACAAAAAAAATCAGCGAAAAATGTAAGCATTTAGCCGCAGGTGGTGGGTTATCTTTATAATGAAAATGGCGAATGCTAAAACCACTGGCATACGCCACCAACCCCAAAATAAGCCACGTAAAAAAATTCATACTTCCCCTTTTTTAAATAAAATTTGAGCCGCGTTGGGCTATGTTACCACCTTGTGTTGATAATGGCGATTGTCAAGCTGATTGTCATGGCAGTCAGAGCTGGGTGGTTTGCTCACAAGCGACTTGATACACGGTATTGCTACCTTTATAAATAAAACCAAGGTAGGGGCTATCATATTGGGGATTGAGTGAGGCAAAGCTATCGGTGATTTTTGCCAGTACAAACACGCGGTCTGGACGCGCAATTACTTTTTCAAGGTATTTGTGCTCATCTGCTTTGATATCAAAATACTTTTGAATCTCGGGGCTGTCACTGGCTAATAGCTGCATCGCCTCAGGCTTATCCCAGCCTTTTTTTGGGTCATTAAATTCGCGCATTTGCATGGCGTAATTGTCGCCATTTTTAATGATTTTGATTTGTGCAGGTTCGCTATGACTGACAGTATAACACCCCACTAGGCTATCTTTGGAGGGGACTGTATGGGCGCTATTGGTGGGGGCGCTTGTTTGGTGAGTTTGCTGCGAGCCGCTATCAGACTGGCTACAGCCACTGATGCCAAAGGCGAAAACACAAGCGAAAATCAGATGCTTTGCCATGGTAGGATGACGCATGGCAGGGTAAAATTGTTTTTGCATACAGGTCCTTAGCGACAAGCTATAAAGCGGAGAATAAGTGGTATTATAGACGTTTTGGCATGGCTTTTTTTGCTTTTTTTTCTTATACTGATGGGCTACTTGACTACCGATTATTGCAAAAACTGGGTTGTTTATTTATGTCAAATCATGCGTTAAAACCGCTTGCTCATACCGTGCTTGCTTATACCGATGGGGCGTGTCGTGGCAATCCAGGTAAGGGCGGGTATGGTGCCGTGGTCATTTTGCCGTCGGGTGAGCAGTATGACATTTGTGGCGGTGATCCCCATACCACCAATAACCGCATGGAGCTGATGGGCGCAATTGCAGCATTAGAAAACACTCCCCCTGAGCTACCCATTCAGATATGGTCAGATTCAAGCTATGTGATTAAAGGCATTAGCGAGTGGCTTAGTGGCTGGAAAAAAAAGCAGTGGAAAAATGTCAAAAATGTTGAACTATGGCAGCGCCTTGACGCGTTGTGTCATCTGCGAAAAATTGATTGGCAGTGGGTCAAAGGTCATGCAGGTCACGTCGGCAATGAATACGCTGACCGCCTTGCAAACCAAGGCAGTGACCAGCTGCCGCTGCCTTTTCTTAAAACGTTAATCCATCGCCCTGCAATGATGCCAAGCGAGCCAAGCCTCGCTAGCACTGACGTGGTGGCTAAAAAAAAAGATGATATCATGAACTTATTGCCTTCTGTAACAGACGCGTTTGACCCGTTAGAAGATCTGATTGATGATGAGGATTTTGTGTCAGACGATATTTTTTTACAAGCCTTAGATAGCAATGAGTCGCAAACCTTGCCACCACCCATACCACCAGTACCAACAACGCCAACAGTTGCCAACTCTCTTAGTGTATCCACTGCTGCTGCCCATTTTGCTGCATTTACCGATGAGCGCGGTTGTTTTGTTGCCCAAGATGATGGCTTGATTGCCAAGCGTCCCGCGTTTAATGGTGTAACTAGCCAGCCTAACCCGCATTTTGTGCCGCTATTACCGCGCGCCAAACACCAAAAAATGCCCAATCGCCAACTTATTCTTGATACAGAAACCACGGGATTTGATCCCCAAAATGGTGATCGTATTATTGAGGTGGGTATTGTGGAGATGATTAACCGACGTTTTACGGGTGAAAAACTGCACGTGTATATCAACCCACAGCGCGACATGGATGATGAGGTTATACGCGTGCATGGTATTCATAACGCGTTCTTAAATGACATGCCCGTATTTGAACAAGTGGGGCAAGTGATTTATGAGTTTTTGCAAGGTGCTGAGCTTATTGCACACAATGCCAGCTTTGATATGAACTTTTTACACGCCGAATTTAGCCGCATTGGACTACCAAACCTTGAGCAAAAAGTTACGGTGACCGACAGCCTTGCCATTGCCAAGCGACTATATGCAGGGCAGCGCAACACCTTGGATGCGTTGGTAAAACGGCTTAACGTGGGCAAACAAGACCGCACTTTTCACGGTGCTTTACTTGATGCTGAGATTTTGGCAGATGTATATTTGGCAATGACTGGCGGGCAAGTTGCACTCGCTATTGATGATGACATTGGCAATGGCACAGACGGTGGTGCCGAACATTTACAGTTTTCGACCACGGTCAAACGGTTCTTTGCCAATAGCGAAATTGAGCAAGCGCACCAAGCATGGCTGAGCGCTTTTAGGGACAAAAACCCCACATTGGCAGATAATTGGGCAAAAATGTAACAACCTTGCCAATAAAATGAACCTCTGTTTGCGTTTAATGACATAGACAGACAATGTACAACCCCTTACAATAACAGCCATACGCTCACCATAATAGCCATAAGCTAAGCGCCGATTTTTTAATCGGCTACTTTGGCAGCACGGTTAAAGTCATTGATGTTTCATCAGAACAATCACTGGGAATATAACGATTATGAGTACACCAAGCCCTACTGCACAAAAACTGACCGCAACCAATTTTGATTTGCCTTCGCTGCATTTATTACGCCCCGAAATTGAAGTAACGCTGCATGATGCGGAGATACACCTCAGTGAGTTTAATGATGACCACAGCCAAGCGCCTTTGCTATTGGATTCGGTAGAAACCCTTGCGCAAGTCGCCAATGTTTTGTGTCTTATTCAGCTGCAAGAAGGCTATGAGTTGGCGTGCTGTTTGTCAAAATGCTTTCAAAAGCTCTACGATCAAAGAGACCAAGATAACAATGCCATGATGATGGATGTGTCTGAGGGCATTATGACACTAGCGCGCTATATTGAATTTGTACTCCTTAAAGAAACTATTGAGCCTTCACTATTGTTACCCATTGTCAACACGTTGCATGCGTGTCTTGACGAATCAGATATTGGGCTATCCGCGCTTACCAACAGCAAAGATAGTAGTATTGTCATCGCCAACCCCGAGCAAAATTACCAGTCACTCAAATCATTGGGCATCGATCAGCCCAATATCATCAAGGCATACCGTGCGGGATTACATGTGGTGCTAACCGCAGCGAACAACCAACTAACCACCGCGCAACAAGTATCTATAAATGCCATGCAAGCAGCGTGTGAAGCAATTGCCCAGCGCTCAACTAGTCTATTTTGGCAGGCGGCGGATGCCGCGGTCTCAAACGTGGCAGAGTCGTTGCCATTAAGTGATGTGCAAAAACGGGCACTAATTTTTGTTGAACAGCAGTTGCAGGATTATTTGCCTATCAATGACGCACGTTTTGCTGATTTGGTAAAATTTGCCAGTTCAAGAAACAGCGCGCTTGCCCAGCAAGTGCAGCAACAATTCTCCAAAAACGCCCTTGACCATGATCAACTCACCGTCATGAAGCGCTTTTTGTTTGGGCCAGATCGCGAGGTTGCCATCACCCTCAATCAAATTATTCAAGATGAAATCGATCTTATCAAAACTGCCAGCGACACCTATGCGCGCCAAGAAAATCTCAACGCCAGCGAAGAAGAAATTCATAGCATTGTTGAGCGTTTACACGACCTAAGCGGCGTCTTTACCACCCTAGGCTTGGCAGAGGCTGCCGCGGTACTCAAAGCACAAATTCAAAAAGTTGAATCATGGACTGCTCCCACACCGCAAGATTTTGACCAATTACTTGCCAGCCTGATGGTGGCAGAAAACGCCGCCATTCATTTGGCAAAAAGTCACACCCCTGGCGCGGTTAATGTCTCGCTTTATAATAAAAATACCTCATTGCACCAACTAGATACCGCCTATATCACCCTCATTCAAGAAAGCCGTACAGCTGTCGCCACTATTGAAAGCGCGTTTCATGATTATCTTAATGATGCTGATCATGACCTCATGCACCTTACATCAGTACCCGATATTATGCGGACGATTGCAGGGGCTTGTTTATTTTTAAATCTGGCTCAGCAAAGCCAATTATTAAACCGTGGTAGTCAAGTCATGCAACAGTTATTGCAAGATCATACCCAGCAGTTATCTGCCGAGCAGTTGGCAAAAGTGGCAGATATTGTCATGGCAACGGATTATTACTTAGAAAGTCTGGAGGTTAACAAACCTGCAGGCAATCACGCCATGCAAGTAGGTTACAAAAGCCTGCAATGTCTAATGGCAGCCTAGCTAGCTTGTCTATAGGCCAAATATGCGCCCAAACGGTGCCCCAATAATATTGCCACTTATACAGTAACAATAAACGCGGTAAAATAACAATAGCAGAAAAATTACGTTGATGGATGTTGTATCATGGCAGTGTTAACTTACCAAGTTTTAATTTGTAACGATGATAAATTTGCCCTATCAAATGGGCATCTTTATTACCACCAAGCCAATTTGCTACCCAAGACGGCTGTTTTGGTCAGCGAGGCAATTGTCAGCGCTAGCGCGATCTATGCTATTACCAAACTTGAGAGTGAGCGTCTAGGCTGGACATTGCCAACAGCGGTGGTATTTGTTTCTTTTCGTCAAATCATTACTAACTGTAGTCAGCAAACCGCCAACCAACTCACAAAAGCCATGCAGTTATTGCGTTTTCGTGCCGACCACTTATTTTGTAGCCGCTGCGGCACTGCCACGATGCCGCATCCCTTAGACAACGCCACCGTTTGTCCAAACTGCCACTACCATCAATACCCACGTATTCAGCCATGTATTATCACCGCCATCGTCAAACACGTTGAGGGTCGCCCGCATCTGCTACTAGCCCATCATCACCGAGCCAAAGACAGCGGTATGTATGCACTGATTGCGGGGTTTGTTGAAGTGGGCGAAAGTCTTGAAAGCTGTGTGCAGCGCGAAGTGGCAGAAGAAGTGGGCTTAGAAGTGACAAATCTGCGTTATTTTGCAAGCCAACCGTGGGCATATCCTAGCAATCTGATGGTAGGGTTTTTATGCGATTATGCATCGGGTGATATTATTCTTGATGACGCTGAGCTCATTGATGCCAAGTTTTTTGCGATTGATGACTTACAAAAAGCAGACGCACCGCCAACTCCGCCAAAAGGCACCATTGCCCATGCCTTGATAGAACAAGTTAAAGCCATTTATGACGCGGTAAATACCCCATAGCAGCGCCCATTAACCGCCGATTACGCTTTGCAAAAGCAAGTTTTTGCACAAAAAATCGCGCCAAGCTATGTTAAAATAGCCGTTTTTAAGCTAAATTAATTGCCAAGCCATGACTGTTAGCCACTCTGTTGTAAAATTGCCCGTTATCACACTGCCTAACTTATTTGATGCATTAGAAATTTCTCAGCTTAGCGTATCACAACAGCAGCTGATCATTGCTATTGACAAAATGTTGCCGCAAACCCAATGCGGTCTGTGTGGGCATGTAGATGGCTGTCTGCCGTATGCTACTGCCATTGTCAAAGAGGGCGAACCGCATAATAAATGCGTCCCTAGTGGGCAGTTAGTTGCCGACCAAATCGCCCAACTGCTGCACCGCCCAACCCTCACGGCTGAACCCTCAAAATGGCAAACCGACGCCAATACAGGGCGCCCGATGGAAGTACGCGCGGTGATTAGAGAAGAAGACTGTATCGGCTGTACCAAATGTATTCCCGCTTGTCCTGTAGATGCCATCATCGGTAGCGGCAAACGTATGCACACAATTTTTACCGACCTGTGCACAGGCTGTGAGCTATGCTTGCCACCATGCCCTGTGGACTGTATCGAGCTTGTCGCATACCCGCGCACCCTCAATGAAGACCAGCGCTTAAGCGAGCAAGACAACCTACGCGGGCGCTATTATGCGCATCTATCGCGGATTGAAAACCAAGTCAACGACAACACCAACGCTAGACCTGTAGTCAGCATGGTACAAGCAAAACTCAATGACGTATCTATTGATATCAGCGAAAATCAAGCCAAGCATACCATTGAAGCAGCAAAACTTCGTACCCAAATCAAAAAGCTACAAAAGCAGCTAGCTGTCCGTGCCAATCCAACCAAACAGCAACAACTTGACGCGCTAGAACAAGCCTTACAATCACTAGAACACGATGCCTCAAGTTAATGCCTTCAAATGCATCATTTTACAGCGATATTATCTAGCAAAACTTATCACAGATTGATTAGGTAGACATATATCTAAGGATTTATCATGGCATTAACTGTGCAACACAAAACCGCAAAAACCCCGCCCTCAAGGCGGATGCCCAACAAAAACGTATTGCCTTTTTTTCAAAAACTGGCGCACGCCATCCCCAGACCCGAAACCGAGCTCAACTACCACAGTGACTTTGAACTGCTCATTGCTGTCATATTATCTGCCCAAGCCACCGATGTCAGCGTTAACCTTGCCACTGCCAAACTTTTTCCAATTGCCAACACCCCACAAGCCATGTTGGATTTGGGCGAAGAGGGGCTCAAGCCCTATATCAAAACCATTGGGCTATACAATAGCAAAGCCAAAAACGTCATCAAATGCTGCCAAGATTTAGTAGAAAAATTTGCAAGCCAAGTGCCGAGCAACCGAGCCGACCTCGAAAGCCTAGCAGGGGTAGGACGAAAAACCGCCAACGTCGTACTCAACACCGCGTTTGGGCAGCCTACGATGGCAGTGGATACCCATATTTTTCGGGTGGGTAATCGTACAGGGCTAGCAACAGGCAAAAACGTACGAGAAGTAGAAGATAAACTGATAGCGCGCATACCAACCGCATTTATGTTAGATGCCCATCATTATCTAATTTTACACGGACGCTATACCTGTAAAGCGCGCACACCCGACTGTGGCAAATGTCCCGTATTTGAAGAATGTATGTTCAAAGATAAAATGCTATTTTTAGAACCTTAAATCCACCAAACAAGGCGCTAAACGATCACAAATTCCAAACGTGCCTAACATTATGCACAATCTCAAGGCAATCACTGCTTGGAAAAAATAGAGAAAACCACTACACTTTGCTATAATTTAGCCGATTAATATGGCAATTTAAACAATTTTTCACCCACAAAAAGGAAATATTCATGGCAGATTTTAACCAAATCTTAGATGCAGGCGATGTTGACGGTGGTATTATCAACGTGGTAATCGAAATTCCACAGGGCTCAAACAACAAAATTGAATGGAATCGCAAACTAGGCGTTATGCAGCTTGACCGTGTTGAGCCGCTACTATTTGCCAAACCCACTAACTATGGCTTTATCCCCCAAACTCTTGATGAAGACGGCGACGAGCTAGACGCATTGATTATCACAGACACCCCATTGCCCACAGGCATCTTTATGGAAGCTAAAGTGATTGGCGTTATGAGGTGTGTCGATGATGGGGAAGTGGACGACAAAATTGTCGTAGTACCTGCCGATGACCGCAATAATGGCAATGCCATCAATACCTTGGCAGATTTACCCGCCCAACTCATTAAGCAAATTGAGTTTCATTTTAACCACTATAAAGACCTCAAAAAAGCGGGCACAACCAAAGTTGAAAGCTGGGGCGACATTGAAGAAGCCAAGGCCGTTATTAAAGAATCGCAAGTACGCTGGACACAGCAGTAGACCCACTGTCCATGGCTCCCAAAACCTTACCTTACGGTGAGGTTTTTTTATTGCTATTTTTAGCCCCATTTTTTACAATGGCGAAGTTTTTTATCCGCCGCCAAAAGAATTCTTATGCACGCCACGCCCTTTTATTATCGCCTTGCTATGTCGCTGCTAAAGCCGCTATATCAGCTAAAACTTGCCAGCAAAAAAACCTTGCCCAATGAATCCAATCAACGTTTTGCCGTTGCTTATCCTGCAGTGCACACCACCAAACCCATTATTTGGTGCCATGCTGTGTCGCTGGGTGAAACCAATACAGTCGCACCCATATTGCGTGGACTACTGGCAGAAGGTTATGCGCTTTGGATGACTAGCACTACCCACACAGGCTACCAACGGGTAGCACAGCTATTTGCTGATGAGATCGCAGCAGGAGATCTTTATCACAGTTTTGTGCCTGTTGATAGCGGTTCGGTAGTTGATAGGTTTTTAGACCATGTTGGGCCAATTGCCGCGCTTTTTGTAGAGACAGAGTTATGGGGCACCACATTGGCAGCGCTAAACAAGCGCCAAATAGCCACCATAGTGGTCAATGGGCGGCTATCAGACAAGTCATTTCGTGGTTACCAAAAGGCAAGTAAACTTAGCCAAAGTATGATGCAAAATTTAAGCCTTATTATCGCCCAAGACGGTGATTCGGCAAAACGTTTTCGTCAGCTGGGTGCGACGAGCGATAAAATTCGTATTGCCCGTTCGTTAAAATGGTCAAGCAAAACTAACCCATTAATGCTAAGCCGTGCACATCGTTTGCAGACCGCTTGGCAGCTTGCAGCACGCAGTGTCATATTGGCGGCTAGTACCCATGAGGGGGAAGAGCGTCTGATTTTAGACGATTTTTTGACGCTCAAAACCCAATTTGCCAACCGTAACCCATTATTGATTATTGTGCCACGCCATCCTGAGCGTTTTGATGCGGTGGCAGCTTTAATACAAAGTAAAAACTTATCGGTGATTCGTCGTAGTCAAGAAGGTCAGCCTAGCCTCAAAGATAGCGTATATTTAGCCGATAGTATGGGCGAGCTTGGCGTATGGTATGCGCTTGCAGACATTGCCATTGTGGGTGGGTCACTGGTCAATATTGGCGGACATAACCCCATTGAGGCGGCGATTGTTGGTAAACCCATTATCATGGGACAATACACCCAGTCTTGTGAGCAAATTGTCAGTCAGCTGGCAGCGGTGGGGGCGCTATGCCAAGTCACATCGGCGCAAGCACTCCACCAACAGCTTGCCACTTGGCTAAGTAACCCCAAACAAGCTAGCACAGCAGGACAGGCGGGGCAAGTATTAGCAGAGCAATATCAAGATGCTACCCAGCAGCAGCTAGCGATGATTTTAGAGTGTTTGGCGCAAAACCAAGCGCGGCAGATACAAAAACAAATCAACCGCATTGACAAGCGGCCCATATAAGCCAAACGCTTATTTCATACACCATCCATGACTGGCAATAAATGATTGCCCTGTCATGGCATTAGTTGGGAATGCCGCCAAGAATAACGCCAATTGAGCGATATCATCGGTGGTGGTAAACTCGCCATCCATCGTTTGCCCAAGCATAACTTTTTTTACCACCTCTTCTTCGCTAATGCCTTTTTCTTTGGCTTGTTCGGGAATTTGTTTTTCCACTAAGGGCGTTTTGACAAACCCAGGACAAATAACATACGAGCGTACATTGTGAGCGGCGCCTTCTTTTGCCAGTACGCGAGCAAGCCCTAGCAAGCCATGCTTAGCCGTAACGTAGGGGGCTTTTAGGGCAGAGGCTTCATGGGAGTGAACAGAGCCCATATAAATTACCGTGCCCACGTTGTCATTTTGATACATATAATTGAGTGCCGCCTTTGTGGTCAAAAATGCACCGTCCAAATGAATGGCAGTCATTTTTTTCCAATCCTCGAGCGTTAACAGATGAATAGGGTTGATAATCTGAATACCTGCATTAGATACCAAAATATCAATAGAACCAAACGCTTGTACCAGTTTATCTATCCCAGCATTGACGGCTTCTTCTGAGGTTACATCCATGGCTATGGCAATAGCTTTGCCGCCTGCGGCTTTAATTTCATCAGCCGCCGCTTGGGCAGCCGTCAAATTAATATCTGCAATGCCCACGGCTGCCCCCGCTTTGGCATAGGTTTCTGCAATATCACGACCAATCCCACTAGCAGAGCCTGTGACCAAAGCGACTTTACCTGTCAAATCTTGCGTTAATTGTGTTGCCATTTTTTTCTCCGATAGTCCATAAGTAGATCTAAACGACAATCATCATACACCCAACATCAGACGCCTTTAAAGATAGGGGTGGGGCAAAATTGTTATGATGTTGTAATAAGCGCGTAGCAGCGCTCAGTAACAAAGTGATAGCGATAGCGACTGCATGGGCTTGCTGATTACGCTTGTAACAGCGCAAAACCTGCGAGCACACTTACCGCGTTTTCAGTCCTTAAAATCCTTGCCCCAAGTGTGGCAGTTTGGCAGCCAGCTTTCACAAACAAATCTACTTCATACTCTATAAAACCGCCCTCTGCCCCAATTACCAGCACATGGGGTTTATTAGCTTCCCACACCTCGGCAAACTTGGCAGTGGCATAGGGGTGAGCGATAATCGCCTGAGCATCTTCAATCACGCTTGGTAACTCGTCTTCCACAAAAGGCTTGAGGCGCTTTTTAAAGTGCACGCGGGGGAATACCGTATCACAGCTTTGTTGCAGCCCTTCTTTAATATAGGTATCAATATGATTAAGCAATGGCGTCTGCCAGTAGCTTTGTTCACTGCGATAACTATTGACCAAATAGATATCGCTGACCCCCATTGCGGTCATATCCAAAAACAGCCGCCGCAACACCTTGGGTCTAGGAATAGCCAATACCACCGTCAAAGGCAGCTTGGGTGGCGGCGCTTGATCTAATATAATTTGGGATAAAACAACCTGTGTTGCCGTAACCTCAGCCACAGTCGCCACGCCCAATCGCCCCTCGATTTCACCCACCTTCACCGTATCACCCACCCCCACCTTTAATACGTGATTAAGGTGCTGCACCACATTGGGGTCATCAAGCGTGACAAAATTGGGGTCATTAGGCGTGACAAAGGTAGCAGAACAGGTGTTGTTAGCCGCTGGCAGCAAAATAATATTCATAGAATAACCCTATTATTATAGCCTCTACCGCCTTCGTCATCACGGCTGTCCGCCCAAAAAAGGTAGCTACTTATTTATCTTAACACTAAAAAAATCAAAGACTAACGACACACCACTTGATAAAAACTATCCCAGATGGAATTTTTTGTGATGGGTTTGAATGCATCTTCAAAAAAAATCTTGTCTTGGATGTTATTTTTAAGATAATTTTTTCCCGAAATAATGCGTTCACTGTAATCGCTACAAGAAAACTCCACAATCGCCATTGATGAATCAGCAGTGGGGTGATTGGGATTATAAATAAATTTCACTTTAGCAAACCGATTCTTACCACGCATCTGCTGATAATCTGTATCAATAAGACCCACATCCCCTGCTTGATTTTGCGCAGTTTTGACCCAGTTTTCAGCTTGGCTGGTGCAAGCTAACAACAACAGCATACAGCCGCTCATAAATTTGCTCATAATAGGATTCTTCTAGTAAGGAAAAAGCAATAACGATAAGCAAATTGTAAACCAATCATCAATGTAGTGGCAATTTTTGCACGAAAAAAAACCACTGAGCGTATCAGTGGTTTTTTGAATATGGCGGAAGCTGAGAGATTCGAACTCTCGAAGGGCTCGCACCCTTGCCGGTTTTCAAGACCGGTGCATTCAACCGCTCTGCCAAGCTTCCGTTTTGTGGTGGCTATTATATACAATCATTGTAAGATTGCAAGCAGTTTTTTTTAGTTTTATAAAAAAATAAAAATTGCGCAATGATCTCTCAGAAAATACAAAAAAATCTGCCTAGTAACCGCGGGCAATCACTGAAGTTGGGCGAAATGCACCATAAAAGTGAACCCAGTGTTGCCAAAAATAATCTTGATATTTTCAAAAGCAGTTCTATAATACATTCCGAAACAAATCCCCTAGTATTGTTAGGAGTTTGTTATTTTTTTTAATTAAAAGTAAATTTTTGCTTAGATTTGTAATAAACAAGATTTAGGTTTAAATTGAGAAAATTGGTTATTTTCAACCATTTATAGCGCCAACAGTAGGCGTTTATCGTGTTTGCAATAACCCTATTGTCTATCAAAGAATTTCAGAAAAGCCAACTTAAAATGACTGCCTGAAAAAAGGAGCGTATCTGATGATACCGATTGATACCACGACACTTGTCGAACCCCATAAACACCAAAAATGGTATAAAATTCTGTATGTGCAGGTTATTATTGCAATTTTATGCGGGATTTTGCTAGGTTATTTTGCCCCAGAAGTCGGTGAGGCGATGAAACCACTGGGTGATGCATTTATTAAGCTGGTCAAAATGATCATTGCGCCAGTTATTTTCTTGACAGTGGTAACCGGTATTGCTGGCATGAGTAGTATGAAGCGGGTAGGACGCGTCGCGGGCAAGGCGATGATCTATTTTATCACGTTTTCTACCTTGGCATTAGTTATTGGCTTGGTGGTATCAAATCTACTGCAACCAGGCGCTGGGCTTAATATTGACCCTGCTACTTTGCAGTCTGGTAAGGATGCTGCCAAGGTTTCTGAATACGTCAGCAAAGCCCATGATAGCACCATTACTGGTTTTTTGATGAATATCATTCCTGAAACTATGATTAGCCCATTGACCGAGGGAAATATCTTGCAGGTGCTGTTCGTGTCGGTATTATTTGGTATATCGTTGGCATCCGTGGGCGATAAAGCCCGTCCTGTGCTTAACTTTTTCCAAGATTTATCCGCGCCTGTATTTAAAGCTGTTGAAATTTTGATGAAAGCTGCACCTATTGGTGCCTTTGGCGCTATGGCGTTTACCATTGGTAAATACGGTGTGCATTCATTGGGTAATTTGGCATTTTTAATGGCATGTTTTTATATCACCTCGTTGTTATTTGTGTTGGTGGTACTAGGGGCAGTGGCGCGTTACAATGGCTTTTCCATTATCAAAATGATTCGTTATATCAAAGATGAGTTGCTATTGGTTTTGGGCACAAGTTCCTCAGAGGCCGCGCTACCTACATTGATGCAAAAACTAGAACGCGCAGGCTGTGAAAAATCGGTGGTAGGGCTGGTGGTACCCACGGGTTATTCTTTTAATTTAGATGGCACCAATATTTATATGACTATGGCAGCGCTATTTATTGCCCAAGCCTGTAATATTGATTTAACGCTTACCCAAGAGATTACCTTACTATTGGTCGCGATGTTAAGCTCAAAAGGTGCAGCAGGGATTACAGGCGCAGGATTTATTACGTTAGCAGCCACCCTTGCGGTAGTGCCTTCTGTACCCATTGAAGGTATGGCACTCATTTTGGGGATAGATCGCTTTATGTCAGAATGCCGTGCATTAACCAACCTAACGGGCAATGCCTGTGCTACGATTGTGGTATCTCGCTGGGAAAACGCCTTGGATAAAACGCGTCTTGATGCTGCGCTCAATGGTCACCCATTGCCCGCTGCCGATAGTCACACAGGCGCTTTAAGTAAATAGCCTAGTAACCAGTCTAGCAACAAACCTAATAAGCGTACCGTTATTCCCCAAAATCCATAGTACAGGTTTTTGGGGATTTTTTTTGGCGTGCTTACTCAAGATGAGTAGGGGGCGTGGCGGGGGTAGTGGTTTCATGGGCAGTGCTTTCTGCTTCAGCTGCTGCTTCGATAGCGCCAAATATTACGGCTTCTGGTACCCCTTGGCGTTTTAATTTATCCAAAAAACGATTGTCTTTTTCCAAAGAGTAGCCCACGTCTTCAGCATCCAAACCACGGCGGATATATAACCTTATCAATCCTTGAATGCGCGGAAAGCCATGGTGTTTGGCAACTTGGTTGAGCAAATCATGCATTTCTTCAGTAATTTTAATATGAATGGGCACCATAACTTGCTGATTTTTTTTGGTGTTGTTGTTAAGCATAGCCAATCCTCGCCTGTTTTATCGTATCATCACGATCAATACCGTTAAAAAAATAGATATCTTTGCGATTACAGTGTAATAAGTTCGCACCATATAAACAAGTAAAGCAAACGTTAAAATATTACCTAACTATTTGAATTGTGTACGGTTTATATATTTAACCGTCCATGCCTAGTCATGGCTACGACAAAATATGTTGTTCCCAATAATCCTGCACCGCCTTATCACACTGGTAGACTTTTTCTACAATTGCCTCGGCAGGCGCGCCATTAACTTTTTTAACCAGCTCTACCCAAAGCTCAGGCGTTCCATATTCCACCACGACATGAAATAACGGGGTTAGATCACGCTGCAACAGCGATTGGTCGATCATATAAGCGGCAAATAAACACGCCTTTGGGTTGCGATCAGCGGCAGCGCGGTACGCCATACCGTCTAACAATGCAGGCACCGTCATCTTAAACGCGGGCAATAACTGCATCGCCAAATGGGCGCTATCTGGTAGCTTGACTAACGCCACAAACTGGGTGATGAGCGCCTCGTAATACTGCTTATCTTCATCTGTCAGTAACCCACGTTGATGGTCATCCACCAGTTTATCAATTCGAGTAGGGTCGATAGCTTGTTGTAGGCTTAGAAACTGAGATTGGGTGGGGGAAAATGACAATACCATAATAAACAACCCTGTATTAAACATACAAACAACAGTAAATCCTAAAATTTTCTCATAAAAAAACCCATTCACAAAGGAACGGGTTAAATGCAAACTTAGCAATATTTGGCTTGATTGGCTCTCCAACCTGGGCTCGAACCAGGGACACACGGATTAACAGTCCGTTGCTCTACCGACTGAGCTATTGGAGAACAACTCATCAAGTGGTGCGTATAATACGCATAATTAACCAAAGCGTCAAGCGTTTTTTTAAAAAAAATGAATTTTCTATAGGCATCCTATTATATTATTATATAGGTGAGCGCTATGGGCGTGCCTGCCAAACTTATTGGGGTTGCTGCCTCACTATAAGTATTAACCGTAGCCAATAGTCTATGATTGTCAAAACTGTCAAAAAAGTATAGGCAATAAAAAACCTCCGTACCTAATTAGGTAAGAGGTTTTGTTATTTGGCTCTCCAACCTGGGCTCGAACCAGGGACACACGGATTAACAGTCCGTTGCTCTACCGACTGAGCTATTGGAGAATAAGCGGTAGAATTTTTTATAAAACTTACAAGTTGTTGTAGCGTTTTAGTGGTGCGTATTTTAGCAAAAAAAAACTATGTGTCAATAGATTTTTTTAAAAATATGAAGGATTTTGCAAAAAAGAGTGATTATAGTATGATTATAGTGCTATAACGCGATTTTTTTTAAAATTATGCAAAAAAAGTGATTTTAAGTGTTGACATACTTTTATATGTGTATATAATACGCCTCACTTAATGACAATGATGTGACTTGATTAGTTGTTTTTAACTACTCAGGGTGGTTAGCTCAGTTGGTAGAGCATCTGCCTTACACGCAGAGGGTCAGCGGTTCGAGCCCGTTACCACCCACCATTTATTTTTATAAATACTTTTGTATTATGTAAATTAGTTCATTGGTGTTATCGTTGTCACCAGCTACCGTGCAGTGGTAGTTCAGTTGGTTAGAATACCGGCCTGTCACGCCGGGGGTCGCGGGTTCGAGTCCCGTCCGCTGCGCCACTTTTTCTTTGACAAAAAGATAAGTGTTTAAAAACAAACTTCATAAGTTTTATGCCTCAAGTCTCCCCCGATTTGAGGTTTTTTTTTGCTTGTTGTTTTTGTTGGATTTTCTATTGATATTGCTAAAGGATATACCATGACAGTTACTTTAAACGGTTACTATACCTTAATTTTGGCCACCTTGGTGCTGCTACTGGGTCGGTTTTTGGTCAAGCGCATAAAATTTTTGTCTAATTTTAATATTCCTGAGCCAGTGGCTGGGGGATTGGTGGCAGCGTTGGTCGTGTATGCACTAAATTTAACGTTGGGCTATAGTTTTGATTTTCAAAAGCAGTTGCAGACGGCATGTATGTTGATGTTTTTTGCGTCGATTGGGTTAAGTGCTGATTTTAGTCGTTTGAAGGCAGGTGGTAAGCCGTTACTGATTTTTTTGGCAGTGGTGTCAAGTTATATTGTTTTGCAAAATTTGGTGGGCGTTATGATGGCAAAGGTGGTGGGTATGCCTGCGCTTATGGGTTTGGTAACAGGGTCAATTACGCTGGTTGGCGGGCATGGTACTGCGGGTGCTTGGGGGCCGGTACTGGAAAATAAACATGGGCTGGTAGGGGCGACTACGCTGGGTATTGCTTGTGCCACTTATGGTTTGGTGGCAGGGGGATTAATTGGTGGGCCTGTGGCAAAACGGTTGATTAGACAGTTGGGACGCCAGCCTGTGACAGAGCCTGTTGGTCAGAATTCTGTAGAAAAATTGGCGTCCACGCAGTCGCTGTATAGTACGCAGCATAGTTTGGAGGATGATGCCACCCAAAAAGAGGTGTTTGAACGTCCTGATAATATTCGTTTGATTACCGCTTCTTCGACCATTGAGACGTTGGCGCTATTTGCAGGGGCGCTAGCGTTTGCTGATGTTATGACGCATGTGTCTAAGGATACGTGGTTTGAGCTACCGACTTTTGTGTGGGCGCTTGGTGGCGGGGTGGTGATTCGTAATGTGTTGACCACTTTTTTTAATTTCGATATGTTTGATCGGGCGATTGATGTGTTTGGCAATGCGTCTTTGTCGCTTTTTTTGGCAATGGCGTTGTTGTCTTTGAAGTTGTGGGAGTTGACGGATTTGGCGGGACCGGTGATGGTTATTTTGCTGGTGCAGACGTTGGTGATGATTGCGTTTGCGTATTTTATTACGTTTCGTGTGATGGGCAAAAACTATGATGCTGCGGTGTTGGCGGCAGGGCATTGTGGCTTTGGTATGGGAGCAACGCCAACGGCAATTGCCAATATGCAGGCAATTACAGATCGCTATGGGGCGTCGCCTAAGGCGTTTTTGATTGTGCCGATGGTTGGGGCGTTTTTTGTGGATATTATGAATGCAACCATTTTACAGATTTTTACCAGTTTGCCTTTCTAGCTAGCTAGGTGGGCTTTGGTTTGATGAAAAACCTCTGCGCATGGCAGGGGTTTTTGTTTAGGTGCTCTGAATTTGCCATAGTTTTTTGAGTAGTTCACTGAGGTGAGCTGCTTGCATTTTTTCCATAATGTGGGCGCGATGCACTTCAACGGTGCGCATGGAGATGTGAAGCTCATCGGCGATGATTTTGTTGAGTTTGCCTTGTAGTAGGCAAGTGGCAATTTGTTTTTCTTTGTTGGTGAGGGTGTTGTATAGGCGATGGCAATGGTTAATGTAATGGTGGTGTTGGGTAAGCTGCAGCGCTTTGTCTAGAGTGTGCTGCAAACGGTTCAGTTGTATGGGTTTTTCGATATAATCTACGGCGCCTAGTTGTAGCATGGTGACGGCGTCGCTAATCTCTCCGCGTCCTGTGAGCGCAATAAAGGCGATGGGACTTTTTTGGGCTTGCAGGTGTTGTTGTAGCATTTTGCCGTCCATTTGCGGCATCATGATGTCGCTAATTACGATAGCAGGCTGCATGATGTCGGTGTTGTGCAAGAAGGTCATGGCACTATCCCACATCTGGGCATTAATATGGAGGCTAGATAGCAAAAAACCACAGGATGCTAGCACTTCGACATCGTCATCAATGATATGAACAAGCATGTTTTGGTAAGACGAAGGGCGGTCAGGGCTGTTTGGGTTTGGCATCAAGGGCTCCTTAGCGTGGGTATTTGTCGGTATGACTGGGCTGATGAAGGGGCAGTATAATGCTGACTTTGGCGCCCATGGTTAGGGGTTTTAGATGAAGGGTGGCGGTTATTTTATCAAATTGAGGGGGATGGTGGGGTTGCCATATTTTTAAGTTTTTTTGGGTAGCTAGCTCAAGCTGTAGCGTGGTCATGGATAAGTTACTGAGCAAAAATTCACCGCCCGCTGCTTGAACCAAGCGGCGACAGATACTCAGCCCAATGCCCATGCCCTGTTCTTTGGTAGAAGTGAGGTGTTGCCTATAACGGTGGGTTTGGTGGTTAAACTGGGCGAGCTGCTCGGCTGAAAAACCGCCCGCGTCATCAATAACGCATAATTCTAAGTAGGGTTGTTGATTTTTGCTAAATGGGCGTGCCAGAAAAAAAATATGCTGGGCTGCTTGTTGTTTTGCGTTAAGTAAAAGATTGATGAGTACCTGATCAAGTAATAAAGGTGATAGCATCAGCTCGGTGGGCGCCACGTGCTGATAGATGCTTATATTATCTAGCTTGTTGGCTAGCAGGCGTAGGCATTGTTCAATGACTGTGAGTAATTCAACGCTTTGGGTAAGGGTGGGTTGTTGGGTGTTTAGGTGGCGAATATTTTGCACAATAGCAGAGCCACGGTTAACTTGGGTCAAAATACTATTGAGAACAAATTGGGTGGCTTGTGAGTCTAAGGTGCCATGATTGAGCCGAATTAACGCGCCTTCAGCATAGTTATGGATGGCAGTCAAAGGTTGATTAATCTCATGAGCAATGCTAGCGCTTATTTCACCCATGATGAGCAGTTTTTCGCTTTTGCGAATGAGTTGGTCATATTCTCGCAATTGTTGGTGCTGGGTAATAATTTTTTGTCGTTGCCGCCATGCCACCCAACTCATCCATAAATAGTTAATTACGCTAACCACAAAAATGATGGCAAAAATCACCAGTAACCATAAATGTTGGTGTAACCACTGCTGTAGCTGCGCCGCCAACGGTTTTTGTGATGGGTGCATGTCCAAGTCAATCAAAATCTGTTCTACTTCTTGGGTCGAGGAAGTGGGCAGCCAGTATAATTGACGGTTATCTACGGGGTGAGTAGGGCTAGATGGGTTGGCAAAAATGTATTGATGGGTTAATGCAATCAAGTAAGTCGGGGCTTTTTTGGTGGCTGCCAATGTCCAGTTGGGAAATATCTGACTGGATGCCACGCAAGGCGTAGCGGCTTGGGAATTCGCGGCTAGCGGGCGATACTGCATGCGGTCAATCAGTCCTTTGGCTTGCATCTCTTCCATAAGGCATAGTGGCGCGATAGCGGCGCTCACTGTGCCTTGTTGTAACGCAAGCAATGTGCGATCAATAGGGTATCCCACAAACCTAAAATTTAGCTCGTGGGTGGCAATGCCCTGCTGCTGTAACAAATGTAGCCCCAATAAATACCCGCCAAAAGCTTTTTTATCCACGGCAGCGATGGGCTGATCGGTCAACTGTTTAAGGTGATAAAAAGGACTATTGGCTTTGACCCAGATTGTGCTACCAATCTGGCTTATAGCGGTGGGCTGCACGGTCATATTGGAGGAAAATTGTGCCGTAGGCAATGTTGCCAACCAGCGCCAGCCCGTGGTATCAGTATGAATAAACTGAGATTGTGGGGCAAGCACCAAGTCAAGTTTATTGTCATTGAGCTGCTGGGCAAGCTGATTGAGGTCCAATGCTACCAAAACCACCGAACCCCCCTGCAAACGCTGGTTTAAGTCATCTACCCAAGGTTGCCAACGCTGCTGGGCAACGCGACTGCCTTGCGGTGCTAACACCCCAAAATAATACACCTGAGCCGCCACCGATGGGCTGCCAAATAACCCCAAACCTAGCAGCAACAAGTAAAATTGGACAAAATGAAAGGCGCGGTTCATAGGTTGATATAAAATCCATAGTATAAATGTGGTTTTCCACAATATCCCGTGATAAAGCGGTTTGATATATTGGTGCTATTAGCGACAACTTACCAATAAAATGGATAAGAGGAAACACCTTATGAAACGCTGGCAGATTGCACTTATCACCGTTATGGTGCTAGGTATCATGGGCATAGTAGGCGGTTTTAGCTTGCCGCACCTACGCTATCAATCATCTCATCTAAACGTCAATATCACCGACAAAGCGCTTATTAGCAAAGGCGAGTATATCGCCCATACCTCAGATTGCGTCGCCTGTCACACCACCCTCAACGGCAAACCCTATGCAGGCGGTCTGCCCATGCTCACCCCATTAGGGGCGGTCTACTCAACCAACATTACCCCCGATAAAGAAACAGGCATCGGCGACTACAGCTTTGAGCAATTTAAAAATGCGGTAAAACATGGTATTCGTGCCGATAAAAGCGCCCTGTATCCTGCCATGCCATACCCATCTTATCAAATTATGCCCGATGAAGATATTGCAGCGATGTATGCCTACTTTATGAGCGCCGTGCCAGCCGTACAGCAAGCCAATCAACCCAGTGAATTGCCACCTGTGCTGAACTGGCGCTGGCCATTGGCGTATTGGCAAGCGCTTTTTGCCCCTAATCGCCGCTTTGAACCTGCATCAACCGACCCGCAATTAGCCCGCGGGCAATACCTCGTTGAAGGCCCAGGACATTGCGGATCTTGCCACACCGAGCGCGGTATTGGTTTTCAAGAAGTTACTTTATCAAACGTTGATGACCGCTATCTAGCGGGTGCGGTCATTGATGGCTGGCGCGCCAAAAGTCTACGCGGCGAAGCACAAGGGCTAGGCATTTGGCAAACCGATGAATTGGTAGATTTTTTTAAAACAGGGCGCACCGCCCACACGGCAGCTTTTGGGGCAATGGCAGACGTGGTAGAGCATAGCACCCAGTATTGGACAGACAGCGACTTGCAAGCAATGGCAAAGTACCTAAAAACGTTATCACCTGCCAGAGGACAAGCAACAACCTTACCGCCACCCAACCACACCACCACCCAAAAACTATTGACGGGCAACTATGACTCACGAGGCGCCATGCTCTACGCTGAATACTGCCAAGTTTGTCACCGTGCCGATGGCAAAGGGGTGCCGCGCATTTTTCCAGCCCTTGCTGCCAATAGCGCCGTGATTGCTGATCATCCAGAATCAGTGCTACAAATTACCCTAAGCGGCGGACGTATGCCCATTACCCCGCATGACAAAATGGCATTTTCCATGCCAGCGTTCAAAGAACTAAGCGATGCCGATGTGGCAGAAGTGGTTAACTTTATCCGCAATAGCTGGGGTAATCAATCAAAAACAGTGGACATCAAAGACGTCGTCGCCATGCGCCATTTCTTAGGCAAAAAACCTGTGACCGCCACAGACTTACCGCAAAGTATTAACGGTGACAAACTGGGCAAAGCGCAAGACAGTATGGGAGAAAAACAAAAATGACCGCACAACCTTTATCTGGTACTCATCACAGCACCGCAAACGGCTGGTTTGCCGTTGCTAGTATCTTGTTTATCTCATGGACGCTGGTAGGCTGCCAGCCGCCAAAACCTGCCGATGCCACGCCAAAACAATATGACATCATTGATGTTAAAGACGCCAACAAAGGCGTTGGCACCTATACCGTCCCGCAAAACACAGCCATTATGAGCGAGCCAAACGCCAAGCAAATTTTATATGGACAACGGCTACTTAATGAAACCAAACGCCTATTGCCCGACAATACAGGCGCCAACATGAACTGTAACAGTTGCCATATTGCCAAAGGTAAAGTACCGCTTGGCGACCCTTACATTAACAGCTTTAACACTTATCCCACCTACAAAGCGCGGGCGGGCAAGGAGGTCAACCTAAAAGAACGCATCAACGGCTGCTTTAAACGCTCCATGAACGGTAAACCGTTAAAACCAGACTCACAAGAAATGGCAGCGATGATTGCTTACATGCAATGGCTGTCAAAAACTGTACCGCACACCCAAACCGTGAATATAAAAAATGCAGGAAAAATTGACAAAAACCTAGAGCCAGACCCCGTTCGCGGTGAAAAAATTTATCAAGCCCAATGTGCAAGCTGTCACGGTGCCAACGGTGAAGGCAAAAAAGACCAATTAGGGATTATTGCCTTTCCGCCACTATGGGGAGATGAATCATTTAACATTGGCGCAGGTATGGCGCGTACTTACACGGCGGCCGCCTTTGTCAAATACAACATGCCCATGGGCATCCAGACCGAAGGGTTATGGGGGCATGGCGGTGTCTTAAGTGACCAAGATGCTGTCGATGTAGCCCAATTTTTTAGCCATCAACCAAGACCAGATTTTCCAGACAAAGTAAACGACTGGCCAAAAGGTGACAAACCCAAAGACGCGCGTTATTAAAATAACGGTAGCAGTCTACAATCCACAATGTCTGCCAAGCTACCAATAAAAAAAGGTGCAATCTAGCACCTTTTTTTAGTTTTTTAGCCCGTATTTTAAGTCCTGCGCAAGGGATAAAACAGGCAGATTTTATCTGCGGTTTTACTAGACGGAAATCAAACTATCCACCAAGCAATCACGGGTAATATCTTGAATACGATTGGCACCCGTTAACGTCATTGCCACGCGCATTTCTTTATCAATTAATTCTAATAAATTGGCAACGCCTGCTTCCCCTTCTGCCGCAAGCGCATACACAAACGCACGACCGAGCATACACAAATCCGCGCCCATTGCAAGCATACGCACCACGTCCAGACCGTTTCGAATACCTGAATCCACCAAAATCTTGATATCACCTTTGACCGCATCGGCAATTTTGGGTAGGGCGGTGGCAGTGGACATCACGCCATCTAGCTGGCGACCACCGTGGTTGGACACCACAATCCCATCTGCGCCAAATTTGACCGCGTCTTTGGCGTCTTGTGGGTCTAGGATGCCTTTAATCACCATCGCGCCATCCCAAAAGTCGCGAATCCACTCCAAGTCTTTCCAAGAAATAGACGGGTCAAAGTTGTTACCAAGCCAGCCAATGTAGTCTTCAAGCCCAATTGCTTTGCCCAAGTATTTTGACACGTTGCCCAAGTCATGTGGACGCCCCAATAACCCCACGTTCATCGCCCAGTGTGGGTGAGTCACTGACTGCATATAACGGCGCATCGCGGCATTAGGGCCACTCATGCCAGAGTGGGCATCGCGGTATCTTGCCCCAGGCACAGGCATATCTACAGTAAATACGAGGGTAGAGCAGCCCGCTGCTTTGGCACGCTCAAGCACGTTTTTCATAAACTCGCGGTCACGTAGCACATAAAGCTGAAACCACATGGGGCGGCTCAGTTTTGGGGCAACTTCTTCAATCGGGCAGACCGACACGGTGGACATGGTGAAGGGTATGCCTTTTTTGTCGGCAGCCGTCGCCGCTTGCACTTCACCGCGGCGCGCGTACATGCCAGTAAGACCTACGGGGGAGAGTGCCACAGGTAGGCTCAGTTTTTCACCAAAAATTTCGGTAGACAAATCAAGGTGGGTCATGTCATTGAGAACGCGTTGACGTAAGGCAATGCTAGACAAGTCCTCAACATTGCGTTTTAGCGTATATTCAGCATAGGCGCCACCATCAATATAATGAAACAAGAAAGGCGGTAAACGGCGGCGCGCCGCTTCACGATAATCATTGGCAGACGAAATAATCATATGATTGTTTTCCTTCTTTTGGTCGGTTTAGCGTGATAGCTATAGTGAAAGCGCTGATAGCCGCGAGATTCTTTCTTGCCGTGCCATCGCTTCATCAATTTTGGTCACTTGTTGTATCACAAATTTAATATGCGTACCCACAGACTCTCTAGCAGCTTCTGTATCATGCTGTTCAATCGCTTTTAAGATAGCAAAATGCTGGGCATGTAGGGTATCAAAGTCGTAATGTTCGGTATAAATTTTGCGCCGTGCCAATACCACATTATGGCGCAGCAGATGAAACACGTTTTTCATCATTTGTAACAACACCGCATTTTGTGATGCCTCGGCAATCGCCAGATGAAAATTGGCATCCGCGGTGGCAGCTTGCGCGGTGTCACCATGCGCTTGGCTGTCGGATAACTGCTGGTAATAAAAACGAATTTTTTCAATATCTTGGGGGGTGGCGCGCTGGGCGGCATACCAAGCCGTACCGCCTTCTAGCACGATTCTGGCTTCTTGGACATCCAGCCGATAACGAGAATCATGGTCTAGCAAAGGCGTTAAAGTTTGCACAATCAAACTATCTGCCAATTTGTCAGCTAGCACTCCCATAGGCTGGTCGTGATGGGCTTTTTGACGATCCTTGATATAGGTGCCAGACCCTGTACGGCTTTCGACAATCCCCAGACTATTCATGTGCTGGAGCGCCTCACGCAAGGACGTGCGGGACACGCCCAAGCGTTGACACAGTTGGCGCTCTGAAGGTAGGCGGTCACCATCTTGTAGCCCATTGTTATCAATAAGCCAGATTAATTGTTCGATGACCTGTGTTGCTACTTTCATTGCGCACCTGTTTTTTTGACCATTAATTAGGAATCATCCAAGGCAGTACGTATGCTTGTAAAGTAATCAGTACGCCCATCATAATGGTAAAAATAATACTATGTTTTACAGTAAAGCGAAACAAGTCCGACTCTTTACCCACCAACCCTGTAGCAGCACAGGCAATGGCAATCGACTGCGGTGAAATCATCTTACCTGTCACACCGCCTGAGGTGTTAGCAGCAACCAATAGCACTTCTGGCACGCCAATTTGCTGTGCTGTGGTGGCTTGCAGTGCGGCAAACAACGCATTGGCCGAGGTGTCTGAGCCTGTCAAAAATACGCCAAGCCAGCCCAAGAACGGTGAGAAGAAAGTAAAGGCTTTACCTGTGTGCGCCAGTGCCAATGCCAACGTGGCTGACAACCCTGAATAATTGGCAATAAAGGCAAATGCCAATACCATACCGATAGAATAAATCGGGGTTTTTAGCTCTTTTAAGGTTTCACCAAAGGTTGCCACCGCATCTTTTGGACGCATTTTTAGCATCACAATCGAAATAATGGCTGCCAAAATAATCGCGGTACCTGTCGCTGAGAACCAGTCAAATTTATACACTGCGGCATAGTCAGTAATTTTGGTAACCACAGGCGGCATTTTTTGTACCACGTTGTGTAAAAAAGGCACTTTAATGCTAACAACCATATCCACCAAGGCACCGTCTGGCTGACCATCTTTACCTTTTACAAACAAGTCTTTAAAAGGTTTGATACTCCATAGCGACACCATGGCAGTCAAAATCACAAACGGCATCCATGCTTTGGTGATTTGACCTGCACTAAACTGACGGGTTTCGATGGTTTGGGTAGCAGCGTTGTCGTTTGCCATATCGTTATCAGCTTGGTTTTCAAAACGGAAGATATGTTTTGGCTGCCACACTTTAAATAGTAAGGTCAAACTGACCAATGACGCAATCGCCGCGGTGATATCAGGTAGCTCAGGTCCAATATAGTTAGAGGTTAAGTACTGAGCAATAGCAAACGAACCGCCACCCACAATAATCGCAGGGAACGTCTCACGCACACCGCGCCAGCCATCCATAATCGCCATAATCCAAATCAATACAATCGGCACAATAAACGGCAATTGACGACCGACCATTTGGCTAATAGCATGGGTTTCTACCCCAGATACTTGACCTGCCACGATGATAGGAATACCCATCGCACCAAATGCCACAGGGGCAGTATTAACAATCAAACAAAGACCTGCAGCATAAAGCGGCTTAAAGCCCAAGCCCACGAGCAGCGCTGCGGTAATCGCCACAGGCGCACCAAACCCAGCTGCCCCTTCCAAAAACGTACCAAACGCAAAGCCAACGAGTAGCATCTGTAGGCGTTGGTCTTGGGTAATTGATAAAATACTGGCACGAATAATATCAAACTGTCCTGTTTTTACCGTGACTTTATACAAAAATACCGCGCCAATGATAATCCACGCAATTGGCCATAGCCCATAAAAAAAGCCATAAACCGCAGCCGACAACGCCATAGTGACAGGCATTTGGTAAAAAAATAGCGCAACCAATAACGCCAAAATAACCGTAATGGTGCCAGCGACACTGCCTTTGAGGCGAAATACAGCCAGTGCCAAAAAGAAAAAGATAATAGGGATAAGGGCGACGGCGCTTGAAAGCCAAATGTTGCCCATCGGGTCATAAATTTGCTGCCAATGTTGCATTATTTCCTCCTTGAAAATATTGGTAATACCAATTTCATAATAAAGCCAAATCGGGTGAAAATTTTTCCAATGCTAGTCAAAAAATCGTGATAAAGCAACAGAAATTTTATATTTTGTCTAAAATATTAACCAAGTATAAATTGGTATTACCAATTTTTTAATAGCTAAAAAAAGCCCAATATGGCAAATTTATCAAACGATTGTTTATTATTATGGCTTTGGCAAACAATGGCATCATAGGCATAATGATAAAAATAAAGTTGACCTTCAAATTATCCTTATTAACATAATCTCGCTGGCTATTTCTCTATTGAAAAGTGATACAACAAGGCTACATAAATAAACCGTTAACAAAAACAACGCTGCTTGCCAAAATTGGGTAGGACAGCTTTACCTATTAAGCTAAAAAATCAATCAACAAATGCAGTTAAGGCTTTTTTATATAAAAATATTGCGGTAAGATAGAGGGTATGCCACGCCTTTATAATAATAAACTATCGCCTATTTTTTACCCATTCACCTACACAATCCAGATAATGATAAATAAGGATAAACATGACCCAACACCTCATCGCGGGAGCCAACGCCGCTGTACCCACCGATAATTTGAGTATTCGTATTATCAGTGCTACCCCCATTGATAGCGCCGCTTATCGGCTAACCGCTAACCAACACGTCCGCGGCGATGGTGACATGATTTTTTATGGTCAAACCCATAGCGATGATGCCACCGTTAGCTACCGCGGGCATGATACCGACTGTTTTTTTGATATTCACCTAGGACAGCAGCCTGCCAGTATCGACAAAATTGCCCTCGCGTTTTCTAGTGACCAAAATATGGCAAGCCTTGGCAACATCAGTTTACAGGTGCTATGCGGCGGCAACACTTTGATTCAGTGTGAAGTCAACACGCAAGGGCGCACCGAAAAAGCACTAATTTTGGGCGAATTGTACCGTAGGCAGGGGGCTTGGAAATTTCGCTTTGTGTCACAAGGTTTTGATGGCGGATTAAAACCGTTATCAGAGCATTTTGGGGTGGAGATTGCCGACGACGGTCACGCCCCGATCCAGTCATCCGCCACGCCTACCCAGTCAAATCACACTGCACCGCCGCCTGTGAGCACGGCGGGTTCGTCCAGCCTCAATCTTAGCAAAATTACCCTAACCAAAAATCAATCTAGCATCAACCTTGCCAAACGAGATGATTTTGGCAAAATTTCGATTAACCTAAATTGGCACCAAGCCGCTACCAAACAAAGTGGTGGGCTATTATCTAATTTATTTGATAGTGCGCGGGGCGGCATCGATTTGGATTTGGGTGCCTTTGTCCGCCTTAGCAATGGTGATCTTGAGGTAATCCAAGCCTTGGGCGCCAACTTTGGTCAGCTAGAGCGCGCGCCGTATGTCAAATTGCGCAGTGACGACCGTACAGGTGCATCACTTGATGGTGAATGGCTTGATATTAATGGCAAATACTGGCAAGCTATCCAAGAAGTATTGATTTATGCCTTTATTTATGAAGGGGCGCCCAACTGGGGACAAACCGATGGCAAAGTGACCATTCAAGTGCCCAACCAACCGCCCATCGAAACCCAGCTTACCGAAGGCAGCAACCAGCGCAATATGTGTGCCATTGCACGGCTAGTCAACGACGCAGGCAGCATTCGGGTGGAGCGTATCAACCATTATTTTAAAGGGCATAAAGAAATGGATCAGGCATTTGGTTGGGGATTTTCTTGGCGGGCTGGACGCAAATAACCGTGATAAAAAGCAGGTTATGAGGTGTCAATTTTTTTAGCTTGTTGGCAACAAATCTACCCAATCGTTAGTAACGTGGTCGTAATAATCAAAAACTATAACTATCTCTTTAATTGATTTTAAAGCATCTTAACCAACCATATGGAGAAAAATATGGCAATTTCATTAAATAAAGGTGGTAATTTATCACTATCAAAAACAGACCCAACCCTAAAAAAAATCTTGGTGGGGCTTGGCTGGGATGAACGCGTAACATCAGGGCAAGAGTTTGACTTGGACGCTAGCGCTTTTTTATTGGCAAACCATGGCAAAGTGCGAGGCGATCACGATTTTATTTTTTATAACCAACTAAAATCAGCGGATGGCGCGGTTGAGCATACAGGCGACAACCGTAGCGGTGCAGGTGATGGCGATGATGAGGTGATTAAAATTAATTTGACCACGCTGGCCGCTGATGTGGACAAAGTCGTGATTACGGTGACAATCCATGATGCGCAAGCACGTGGACAAAATTTTGGTCAAGTTGATAACGCCTTCATTCGTGTGGTCAATGAAGAAACGGGCGCGGAAGTGGTACGTTTTGACTTGGGTGAAGACTATTCGGTAGAAACAGCCATGGTATTTGGTGAAATTTACCGCCACAACGGCGAGTGGAAATTTCGCGCGGTTGGGCAGGGTTACTCAGGTGGGTTGGCAGCAATGTGCCACCAGTACGGTATCAATATTTGATCCAATGCTTTACAACAACCCGATGTGCAAAAAAAGAAGTGGTGAACCCCGCTTCTTTTTTTTTGTAGGCGGGATTGGTTATCGGTTTGGGTAGTATGGTGGTTAAGTAAGGCTACGTGCAGTGTTTGAGCGGTAAATTTAGGGGAAGGCACAAAGATAGTGAATTTTGCTAATTTATTATTGATAATGATTATCATTTATATTATCATTATTGCCAATTTGTAACACCCTTGTATTTGCTAACCTTTTGAGAATTGCTATGTTAAAGCCTTTGATGACTGCCACGTTTCGTCCTGTAACCTACCTTAACGCCAGTATTTTGCTATGTTTGGGCGTCACTAGTAGCTTTGCGGCTGCCACGCCTGCTACTACGTTACAAACACTGACTTTTTATAGCAATGCCTACCAAAATCGGCAGCAAAACCCAACGATTAGCCATGAGCGCTCAACCAAAGTACAGCAAGCAGATTTAATCAATCATTATTTACCGACCATCGCAGGGGTAAGCGTGGGCGGCACCTCTGGGATGGATCAAAATATTTATATTCGTGGGTTGGGTGCCGATGATGCGGGCAGCGGACTTAAGATTACTGTGGATGGGGTGCGCCAACCTGAGACGCGTGGCTTTCACCACGCGGGGGTGAGTAGTTTAGACCCAGAATTGTACAAGTCTACCGAAGTTGCGGTAGGAAATAACGGGGTAACTTTGGGGAATAATGCCATTGGTGGGGCGGTAGCATTTACGACTGTCGATGCTCAAGACTTGTTATTACCCAACCAAACCGTGGGTGCCAAACTTAAATTGGGCTATGATAGCAATGATCAGCAACTACATAGTACGCTGACCACTTATGCCAAACCAAATGACCAGTTTGATGTGCTATTGTCTTACGGTGAACGTCATAGCGATGGCGGCAAAGATGGCGCTGGCGATCATATCCAAGGCGATGATATTAAAATAAAAAATACGCTGCTAAAAGCCAACATTATGCCAAGCGCAGGGCATAAAATCACGGCAAGCTATCAACAGCACGACAACCATGGTCAGTATCCGTTTCGTCCCAACGTGGGTTACCAAAAAAACCTACCCAATAATATTCAACCAGGATTTTTAGACAATAAAACGTATGCGTTGGGCTATCAATTTAGCCCCAATGATGATTTTACTTTTGAAACTAATGTCTATCACCTCACCAATGAGGCATTATCACAAGGATTTCGTGACAAGACGCGCATGCAAATTGAAACCCAAGGCAAGACAGATGGACTTCATGCCAATATCAAACAGCAAATTAAGCAAAGCTATGGCAACCGCGTACTTGCCCATGCGCTACAATATGGGGTAGAAGGCTACAAAAAATCAGCAACATTGGTGAGCAGCAACCTTACCGAAGATGCGACAAGTTTGGGGGTTTACCTGCAAGATCGTATGGATTTTGGACGGGTAGTTCTTACCCCTGGGGTACGCTTTGACCATTATGAACCATCAAAACGCCTCAACAGCAGTACGTATCACGAAGTAACAGGTGCGCTTGCAGGTGAAGTTAAACTTAGCGACGACCATACGTTATTTGCCAGTTATACCCAGTTATTTAATGGCCCACCGCTACCTGAAACCCTGCACCAAAATGGGCAAACATTGGTCAATGACAGCGTCAAAGCAGAAACAGGTGCCAACCAAGAAATTGGGTTTAGTAGCCAATTTCACGGTATTTTTGACCCCAAAGACAAGTTGGGTATGACTGTCAAATACTTTAATACCGATTATGATAATAAACTGACCAGAACCACGGGTATCGATTGCAAAACTGCCAAACCGCTGGCGGGTGGCAAGTGTGCGATATATCAAAACGCGGGTGAAACGCAGGTCAAAGGTTACGAAATTACCAGCCATTACCGCCTTAATGATATCCGTCTTAATGCAGGCTATGCGCATGCCAAAAGCAACACCCAACAAGGCTACCGTTTAAGTAAAGATGCGGGCAATCAGCTCAATTTTGGCTTTAACTATGACCTAAGCCCCCAGCTAAGTCTAGGTAGCAATATTCGTCATGTAGCAAGCCTTAATCGTCGTACCAGTAGCAGCGCCGCAGTGCAGCTGCCCAGCTTTACCACTTATGACGTGTTTGGTAGTTTTCGCCCATCTCAGCTTCCACAGCTTAGCATTGACGCAGGCGTCTATAATGTGACTGATGCCTACTATGCCGAGCATACCTCACGCAGCAGTGACTATGCGATGGGCAGAAATATCAAAGTCGCCATGAATTACCAATTTTAAGCGCGTGTTGCTACCCACGAGCCTTCACGACAAGCAATAAACCACAAACAACAAACAAAAGGTTATCAACGTGTCTGTTAGTCCTGCTATAATGCCCATTAACACAATCGCTGAGCACCGCTGGCAAGTGCCATCGACAGCGGTCATCAAAACTGCCAGTGGGGTGGTGGTACTGCATGTTTGTATTATGATGGCACTGCTAGCGATGTCACCACTAACCACCCCACCGCCCAAAGTGACACCGCCTTTAGTCATCCAGTATCTACAGAGTGCTGACCCAAAGGCTGCAACGCTAGCGGTAACCGCACCAGCAGCAGAAGCCATAAAAAGCCGCCAACCCAATAGCGAGCCGACGCCTGACAAACCCCGCCCACAACCCCCAACCGTGGCAAAAACGCCAGCCGCTACGCATACCCCTACCAAAACTGCACCCCGTGCACCAACGACCGAGCCAAGCCCCGTGTCATCGCGCGTGACCCCAGCGGCTACTCAGTCACAAACGCGTACAATTCCCTCAAAGCCCTCAAAGCCCATTATACCGTCAACGTCAGCTCCCTCAGAGAGTGGGGTTGCGGTATCCGTTTTATCTGAGCAAACACGTGATACAATAACCCAATCACGCTTAGCCCAACAACAAGAACAACAGCGGCAAGCACAGGCAGCTGCCCATGAACAAGCCGTACGTGACCAAGCGGCTCAAGAAAAAGCCGCTCAAGAAAAAGCCGCCAAAGAACAACAAGCCCGTGACCAAGCTGCCCAAGAAAAGTTAGCGCAAGAAAAATTGGCGCAAGAAAGAGCCGCTGCACAAACGACCCCCGTTAGCTTTGGCAATGGTGAAGCGCGTTGGCGATCGCGCCCTAATACACGACTACCAGAAAATTTGGCGCGTCTCATTGAGGAAGAAAATTTATCTCACTTAGGTGTGCGCCTCACCGTGAGCGCGGCAGGCAATGTCACTGCCGTGACCATTACCCAGTCTTCAGGTAATCGCCTAATTGACAATACCATTCGCCAGCGCCTGCAATCGGCAAAGTTGCAACCGTTTATTCGTAATGGTGTGGCGGTGGCAGGGATTGGTAACCTGACCATCAACCTTCGTTAGACATTGTAATATTTATTGTTAAATAAAATACGGCACCCAAACATTGGGCTGCATGCAAAAAATAACCTGTATCGTGGTGATGATTGTCTGACAGACGGCGCCGCTTTTCGCTAGGATGACGCAGTACAGGATTTCAAATTTTTTTTAGGAGTTTGTATGGATTTTTCTCATTATTGGCAATACACTGATTTGATTACCAAAAGCCTTTTTTTTGTGTTGTTAGGCTTGTCGGTGTTGTCTTGGGTGACAGGTATTTTGCGTATTTTACAAAGTCGTAAATTGGTCACAACCATCTCACAAACGTTATCACAACAAATGTTACCCATCAAACATCAGCTTGCAAGCGTGGTTACCGCCAATCACAAGCCATTCATGGAGCAGCACCTACTGATGCAGATAAACCGTTACCGTTTTGCCAGTGAAACGGGGCTTAGTATTTTGGGAACCACCGCTGCCATTGCGCCTTTTGTAGGACTATTTGGGACAGTTTGGGGGATTTTTCATGCCCTGAGTAGTATTGCCCAATCTGGACAGGCAGGGCTTGGACAAGTGGCAGGCCCAGTGGGTGAGGCGTTGATCATGACAGGTGTGGGTTTAGCGGTTGCCATTCCTGCAGTCATTATGTACAACTTAAGCGTTCGTATCAACCGAAAAGCCATGCACATTGCTAACGATACCGCCCATCGTATTTTGGCTGAGGTGATGCAGGCTTCGACCACACCTTAAATAAACATCATCACAAAATACTTGGTGTAAGGATTATGACTATGGCATTTCAACTCGACAGCGAAGAGCCATCTGGCATGAATGAAATCAACTTGATTCCACTCATTGACATCATGCTAGTGCTTATGATAATTTTTTTGGTAACCGCCACGGTTCTAAACCCAACGGTGCCGCTAAGTTTGCCAAAAACATCGGCGCAAATCAACCAAGCGCCGCCCAAAGTGGTACAAGTAAGCATCACCAAAGAAGGTCAGTTATTTTGGGATGATGCGCCAATGACGCTTGATACGCTAAAGGTCAAATTGGCAGAACAGGGTAAACTTGACACCCCCCCAACCATTCAGTTAAGGGCAGACAAAGATAGTCGATATGATACGGTAGCGCAGGTGTTGGCAGCTGCCAGTGACAATCAGCTGACCAATATTGCCTTTGTTAGCGAATAAGGTCGCCGTAATGTGAAAAATATATCTTCTGTGTGGTCATGGCAGCATCGACTGTTAAGCCCGCTTTATTGGTATCAAGCCAAACAAATCAAACGTGACACTCTACGGCTAGATGAACCCAAAGGTGCTCGCGAAGGTGTCACCGCTTTTATCACGCCTACTACCAACAATGACCTGCCCTTGCGGCTATTGGTACTAGGCGATAGCGCGGCGGCGGGCGTGGGTGTTGCTCATCAGTCGCAGGCGCTGCTAGGGCAGTTAGTCACCGCTTTGAGCGAGCAGCCTCTATTGGCTTCTCAGTATGCGTATATTGATTGGCAGCTACATGCTACCTCGGGGCACACCAGCTTTGAGCTGCTGCAGCGCCTGTATATAATGCCAAGTCTTGCTGTGGATATAGCGGTCATCAGCATTGGGGTTAATGACACAGTAAAAAATATCTCACCTAAACACTGGCAACACAATATTCAAGCCATTATCGCTATCTTGCAGCGAAAATTTCAAGCCAAACACATTGTTTTTATGGGTTTGCCTCCTATGCAGCAAATGCCCGCTTTACCAAAACCGCTCAATTATCTGATTGGTGATATGGCAAGCCGATTAGACCATGCCTTGCAGCAGCAAATCACTCAAACTACAGTTGTTAAGTCCTCCATCGACTACCCAGTTATGCAGAGCAGTACGACACAGACCACAGCTGCTATAGCAAACACGCGCTCGCACGTTCATTTTTTAGCCATTCATATTCCCACCTCAGATATTAGCCGCCAGCAGCTGTTTGCCAAAGATGGTTTTCATCCCAGTGCATTGACTTACGCACATTGGGCGCAGCAAGTTCAGCTATTTATGGTATATCACTTGGTCAAGTAGCGTATTGGGGTCAGTAGTTGGCACAGATAATGCCATATTATATATTGAAATATATTATACAATAATGTATATTATTGAGAGATGGCATATCAATACCACTCTGCCACTCTGTGCCGCTGCTTTGATTCATCCTAATAAACGGTCATCACCGTTTGGCGGTGGGTAAATTAAAATGAGTAGGGGTAGGGCATATTTATTTTAACCGTTCACTTGATACAAGGCGATGATCTCATGTCAAAATCTTATACCGATATTACCAAGCGCGTGGCTAGCAACATGGCAAAGCTTAGCAAAGACACCCCAAAAGTCATCCAAACATTTAGCCAGTTGGCAACCGTTGCCGCCGATGATGGTACGTTGGACAAAAAACAAAAAGAGCTGATTGCTCTTGCAATTGCGGTGACGCAGCGCTGTGATGCTTGCATTGGTTTTCACATGCGCGCACTGGTCAAATTGGGCGCCACTCGTGAAGAAGTTAGTGATACTTTAGGGGTATGCGTTTATATGGGCGGCGGCCCTGCTATGATGTATGCTGCCGATGCGATTGCCGCGTTTGATGAGTTTTCGGCGCATTAATCATGGACTTAGCGGCAATGGCAGGGCGGCTTATTTGCCCCTTAGCTTGACCAATCAGCACTAGATCAGCAAAAAGCAGTCCAATACACAGTTGCCCAATAATAGTAAATCATAGACCTAAGCAAACGGAATCCTTATGCATACCCCACAAACTTTAGTCGCCCAAGCCAAAGAGCAGATTACCGAGATTGACGCTGAGGCGGTGTCAGCACGCCTAGATGCCGCTACGGGCGCGCCCATTGTCATTGATGTGCGCGAGATTGACGAGTATTATCAAGGGCATCTACCCAAAGCGCTGCACTTGCCGCGGGGTGTCTTGGAGTTTCAAATAGGTGATACGGTCAGTGATTTACAAGCACCTATCATTGTCTATTGTAAAACGGGCGGACGCGCTGCCTTGTCTGCCCAAGCGCTGCAAACGTTAGGATACACCAATGTGTTATCAATGGCGGGTGGTTTTGAAGCGTGGCACGCGCAAGGGTTTGCGGTGGTGCAGCCAAACGAACCGAATTTTTATTAATTTTACTGGTGATCCCTTGGGCTTGACCCGTCAGCGTCATGGGTCTGCCTTATCACCTTACCTGATAATCTATCATCATCAAGGAGTTAGCTATGCGTACCAATGAAGGACATGTAGATAGAATTATTCGAGTTATTATAGGCTTAGTCATTATTGGACTTGGGGTCTATAACCAATCATGGTGGGGCGCAGTTGGGCTACTGCCGTTATTGACAGGCTTATCGGGTTTTTGTGCCCTTTATACGTTACTAGGCATTAATACCTGCCCAAGAAAGTAACCTACTCTTCTGCGCTAAAAAATTGTCTGATAGTATGACTATCAGCCTAAATCACCTTGCCTGATACTGTATGATTGATCAAATGGTGGCGGGCAAGTACCAGTACTAGTTTCCGCCCCATTACCAGCGGCTTGAGCGCGTAGTAAAATATGCGTTGCCCAAGCACGGTGGGTGGCAGGTTCAAGCATGCTATCGTTTTGTTTAAATACGGCTTTGGCATCTTTTGCCAAAATCGCTTGGGCTTGGCTTAGCTCAATGGCGCTTACGCCAAAAGCTTGTTTTACGCTGTCAATTTGGGTGGGATGAATGATCGTCTTGCCCACAAATCCTAATTCCACATCTTGGCGTAGCTCAGTCGCTAACAATTGCGCTTTATCCAAATATTCAAACACAGGCGCCGTCAAATAAAAGCCATACGGCACAAAACATGCAATTAGCTGATACATCAGCGCACCGACAGGTGACTGATAAACAGTCGCACTTGCAGGACGCCGCAGCCGCAAGCAAGCAAACAAATCATTACCGCCTACCCGTAACGCCAAAATACTTTGGTAAAATGCCTCCGTCAACGCCAACGCCAGCTCATGATTGTGCACGGGGTTAAAAATAGCGCGTGTTTCAAGGGTTGGCATCAAAAACTGCTCGCTGGGCAAATCTTGGCAAGCCACCCGCCAATCTGCCAACGTGGACATATCAATTTTGGGTAGCACAAACCCATCTAAACACGCAATATGGGCAAGGTTGCTCAATTGCGCCAACATCATGGCGTTACGGGGTCTCACAAAAACCAGTGGACGCTGTAGTAGACGCTCAAAGGGCTGACGGTCTTGGTGTGCCTGCCAAGTAGCCAGCAGCGCAGCGAGATTGGCAAGCGCAGGCACCACTTCGCTGTCTGTAATCGCATCTTCCAAACATAGCACAATACTATCAATATGCGGCAATTTTTGCCGTGAAATAATCTCCCAAATATCCGACCGTGTGGCGGGCATATAAAGGGTGGCACCAAGGCGATAAGGGTTAAGCGTTGGTAAGGCTAGCGGCTTGGGTGGACTTGCAAAAGGTAATAAAGTCATAAGGCTCATCTATGGATTAATAGGGTCAAAAATTATGCCGTCAACACCAACGCCAAACGGACAAAAGCAAAAAATCACTGCCAAACTGCCAAATTATGATGTTCTTTTTTTAATCAAAGTTACCGCGCGGTAAGGCGCAATACTATCATCTTCGATGAGCGGAATATGGCGCGCCTCACAAAGGTGACGTAGTAACGCCGTATCCGCTGGGCAATCACGGTCATTGACCAACACGCAATCAGGGTCGCGCCGCAAGATAGCGCGCGTTGCCTCAGCAATAGTGGGTTTGATGCGATTTGGGTTGGTAATAGCAAAACGTGTTGCCAGTGCTGCAATCAGCGCCCGTGTGACAAAGGTGGGTGTGGGGGTAGGTTGCAACTGAGGAGGTTGCCCAATTTGCTGGCGCAAAGTGTCTATAACATGGACAAATTCAAGGGTATGATCAACAGGTGCTAAAGCCTCATAAAAAACGGCCTGGTGCAGCCCTTTATTGGCAGGTTGATATAAAGTACGAGAAATAAGCCCTGATACCGTGCTATTTAATAACCCTGAGGGTATCAGCCAATCATCGCTGCTGGCAGTGAGCCACGCCACCCCTGCTGGGTCGGCAAGCGTCACCAATGGCATCACCCCATCGCCTTGGTGAAAAATTTGGTGATGATGCACCGACTGGTTAAATACTGCCAAACTACGCTGCAACTCGCCATAAATAGCGCCTTTACCCGTCCAGCCATCCACAAAAACCAGTGGGCTATGGGGATATTGGGTCAATAGATACTGCATCGCCACAGGATCAATACCGCGATCACGAATAATACTGACCCCATAATGGCGGCTTGTTAGCGGATAAGGGGTGGTAGCGTCTGCCAAAGCGCGCTGTAACAGCACCCCAACAGGCAGCCCTGCACGTACAAGGCTCACCAAAATTAACGGGTGCTTGGCGGTCACTTTCCCCACAAATAACCGTTGTAAACTGGCAGCAAGGCTGGCAATTGCCTGTGCCATTCGCCCTTGACCTTGCTGTAATGCTTGCTGATAAAGTGCTTCATGGGTGGCGCTTGGCGGCTGCTCTAGCGTCAACATCTCTGAATAATGCTGCTGCCCTGATTGGATGAGCTGCTCTTTTTGGCGCGGGTCAATGTCAATGACATGGCTGGCATCAACCATGTCTAGCAGTAGCGTCACATCCGTGGATAAATAACTGCCGCAGGTTAGTATGGGCGGTATCGTGTGCTGTGTCATAGTATCGCCTCGCTGATTGTGTCATGAAGTTGCCCGCGCTTGGGGGTGCCATACCAATCAAGCTGCTGCAAAAATCCCAAATCTGCCAAACTATCCCCAAAACCAAAACTTGCACGTTGTGGGTCAAGATGGTGTAATTGTAGCCAATGAACCGCGTGTTTTTTATCCACCACATGGGGTAAAATTGCCAAATTATTGGCATTGACGTGCGTATAAAAATGGTGGTTAAAATCTTTAAATTCGTTGCTAATGCTGGCTGCTAGCTGAGTGAGCGCTTGCGAGCTTTTATGTCGATGTTTGACTGCCACATAAATCATCAATTTATCCTCACCAAAATAATCATAGTGAGGCGTGACTAGCCAGTCCTCTTGCTGCTGGCGAGTAAGCCAAGCTATTATTTGCTGTAGCGGTGGCTGCGCAGGCAATAGCCGTGTTCGCATCTGCTGCTGCCAAGTTGTCAACGGCTGACCGTGAGGCGTCAAAATCACCGCGCCATGGCTCAGCACCTGCCAACTACTAAATACCAGTTTTACCCGTAATATCTCTGCGGTATCACGTGCTGTTACTGGAATAAGCTCCGTGCTGTGTTGTAGCCAAGCAAAAAACTGGGCTTGTTTTTTCGTAAAAAAACTCAGCGGTTCACCTTGCTTGTTGACCGTGGCGGTGACCAACCCTTGAGTAGGTAACTGCCAGGCCTCGATTTTTCGCTGTGTCTGAAACAACGTATCATCCAAATCCATCAGCGCGTAGGGCGCAATCATGGGGCATGGACGAATGGTGGCTAAAGCTGCTGTCATTGTGGGCAATCCATTATATTAAAGGTGAAACATCACGCGGGGCTACCACCAACAAATTGGGCAAATCTCGCCATACTGCATCCACACTGGCGCTTGGGGTTTCAACGCACAGGACAATCCAGTCCCATGCCGTGGGTATGACATTATAGGCAAAGTTGGTCATGCCCAAGCCATAATTGTCATAAAATTGGATTACGGATGTCACACCGCTCTGTGCTTGCGGCGCAATGGGCGAGCGCGTCAGTGCCGAAAATTTTACCGCCGCGCCTTGCTGTGCCAGTGTTTCTGCTAGCAAAAAAGGCAGCCATACAAACTCATTACTACCAAGCACCAATACTTTTTTGCCTGCCCAATCTTCTAGAGCGTGCTGCTTGCGCTGATGCTCAAGGCTTGTTAATAACCCTGTCAATCCACTTGTGCTATCAGTGGTGGGGAGCCGTCCCCAATTGCCTGTATTGCCAAGCGGCTGTGAGCCTGCCGCTGTGGTTGCCACATCTGGCATAGCAATTGCTTTGGCATGTGGGCGGTTTGTCCATTGCCAGTGCCCCGACAATAAGTGGTGGCGAAAAAAATCTAACTGGGCAAATAAGTTGGGCGGCGCATTGCCAAGCGACCAATCCACCAAGGTGGCAAGGTGCACTTGCTGCAGCGCTTGCATCCCTGCTTGGTACAAGGCATTGACCACATTTTGGCAAGTTTTGCCTGTCGACGCCTCATCATCCACCATAATCAAAGTCTTGGCATTCATCACCGCTTGTTGTAGCAAGGGGTCATCGCTTTGATAAATTAAGTGCTGCTGCGCATGGCTATGATCTTCACTAAACGTGGTCAACAAGGCGGCAGGCTGCGCGTGGCGCGTGGAGTTGAGCAAAATAGCCGTGGGGTAACGCGCCTGTAGGCAAGCATGTACCCCTGCGGATAACCCCACCGCCGTTTCTGCCATACCAACCACCACTATGGGCTGCGGTAAATTTTCTGGAATCAGTGCCGCCAAATCGCCAAAAGCTTGGCGCATTTTGTAGGGGCTAACGGGGATATGCCGCCCCAGCACTTTTGAAACAAACAAAAAAGCGCGCTTGGGGTTGATGCGCTCGGCAAAGTCCAATAAATCGTCAAGTTGATAGTCACCCACCGTTTGGTAAGTGAGCTGTAATGTGCCGCGCGAGAGGTCGATCGTTTTTTGCTGGGTCATGCTGGCGTGGGTTTCCTGATAAAAAATATGTAACGCTTGACTAAGCGGTATTTGGCTTACTTAACACTGCTTTGTCATGCCACTTTGACGCTGCTCATCAGCGGTCTAACCGAACAAGGCGTGATGGTGGCGCGCACTTGTTCAACATTGGGCTTATCAATCAGACCTGCCCAATAGGCAAACGCCAGTTGGGTTAAGTTTAGGGCATTGGCTTTGCCAAAGGCATGGTCGGTATAAGCAATGCCACCCGATGGACGCGCATTAATCTCTAGCACTTTGTGGTTGCCATGGTCATCAGCTTTGGTTTGGATGCTAATAATGCCATCCGCCTTAACCGATGCCACCACTTTTTTGACCACTGCCATTACCGATTCATCATAGCCGATATACTGCATCGCGCCTTCTTTATAACGGGTAACGGCTGCCAGTACTTCGCCTTGTTCACATACCGCATCAATAGAATATTCTTGCCCCGATAAATAAGGCATGAGCAGCATGGGTATGGGTTTGTCTGCTACCATGTGGCTATGGGCATAAGCGTGCAAAAAAGCCGCTAGCTGAATTTTTTTGTCATCGGTAAAATATAAATGGTTAAAACTGTCCCACGGCTCACGGTTGCCCGTGTCCAACCGCCAAAATCCCTGTGCAAAAATGCCAGTAATAGGTTTGACACACAGTGGTAGGTGAGCGTGGGTTTCAAGCAGTACCTCAAGCTCAGCCAAATTATCAAAGCGCCAGCCACTTGCCACTGCAATATCATGAGCTTCACAATGCGCGGTAAAAGACGCCTTATCTTCTAATAACGCCAAAGTTTGCGTACTAGTGGCGCCTGTCAACAAGCGAATACCTGCCTTGGCAAACGTTGCCCGTTCGGCTTCATAATATGAGCTATTGCGACCTGTCAACAACACCTGCACGCCCTGCTCGATAGCATGCTGGCGTACAAAATCAACGCGCGCTTGCTGCAAAGCCTCAACGGATAGCCCTTGCGGCAAAAAATGCGGCTCTCGGTATGCCATATCGGCACAGCCCAAGATTTCAGGACGGTCATGGCGGTGTGAGGCAATGATATGCAGCGGCATTTGCTGCGCCTTGAGGGCTTGCAGGCTCAGCAGCATATCTCGCTGGCTTGATTGTCCTTCTGCTAGCCAAACGCTGATTGGGGTGTTGCAAGTATTAATTGACATGTGTGCGTCCATTTTGGGTAATAACCCTGTTGCGCTGAGTGGCTACGCCCAAGATGAGCGCATTTTTGCCAAACATAAAAAATGTGATAAATACCGTTAACAAAATATGAGCGCCTTATTTGACCAGAGGGGCAAGGGCGCCGTAGCCTGCTGCCGCCATTTGTGTTTTTGGAATAAAATGTAACGACTCACCATTGATACAATAGCGCAAACCGCCGCGGTCTTTGGGACCATCATCAAAAACATGCCCCAAATGGGCATTTGCCACGCGGCTACGCACTTCTGTTCTCACCATATGAAAACTGGTGTCGGTGGCAGTCTTAATCACACTTGGGTCTATGGGTTTGGTAAAGCTTGGCCAGCCACAACCCGACTGGTACTTGTCTGTTGATAAAAATAACGGCTCTCCACTCACCACATCCACATACAGACCTGGCGCAAACAAATGATCATACGGGTGACTAAACGCGCGCTCGGTGCCTGCTTGCTGGGTCACGCGGTATTGTGCTGCTGTCAATCGCTGCTGCAAGTTTTTGTCATAATGCTGATAACGGCTTGCCGCTAATGCTTGGGTCACCGTGGTAGCAGGGGGCAACGTCACTTTAGCGGTGGATGACGCGGTGGGTGATATTGGGTCATCTGCTAAGCTGATATCAATATGACAATAGCCATCTGGGTTTTTGGATAAATAATCTTGGTGATAATCTTCTGCGACATAAAAATTGGTCAGAGGTTTGGCTTCTATGGCAAGTTTTTTTGAATATTTTTGCTGCAAACTTGCTAATGCTTGATCAATAACGGGTTTTTCTTTGGTGTCTTGATAATAAATCCCTGTGCGATATTGCGCCCCGCGGTCATTGCCTTGGCGGTTGATACTGGTGGGATCAATCACGCGAAAATAATATGCCAGTACGGTTGCTAAGTCAATCTTATCGCTATCAAATGTGACTTTCACCGTTTCGGCATGACCCGAGCCACCAATAACTTGTTCATAGCTGGGCTGCTGGATGGTTGGGTCACCATTGGCATACCCTGATACCGCATCTACAATGCCTGATACCCGCTCCATATAGGCTTCTAATCCCCAAAAGCAGCCGCCCGCCAAATAAATGGATTGGGTACGAATGGGTGTTTTGCCATCGGCTTGGTAATAGGTTTTGGGTTGGTCAAGTTGGCTACGTGTTTGTTGAATAACGGGGTTTTTTTGGTTTAAGCGGTTGCTGTTTGGTTTGACTTCAGTATTTTTTAGTTCGGCAAAATCATTACTGGCATTTTCTGCCAGTGCTTGCATTTGCTGGGGCGATAGGTTGCCTTTGACTACTTTGAGCACGTTGCCATGTTTATCTAAAATAGCCCAACTTGGATACACCTGTATGCCCAATTGTTTGATGAGCTGACCTTGTGTGTCCATTAAGACGGGTAGATTTGGATAATCGGGGGCGACCGCTTGATACCACGCTTTGAACGCTGCGGTGGGTTTTTCATTCAGCTGTCCTGGGCTTGTTACGGTGATGATGTTCATGCCTTGGTTGTTGGCACTTTGTCGCCACGATTGGGTTTCAGACAGGGTGCCTAGACATAAAGGGCACCAACTTGCCCAAAATTTTACCAAGGTTGGTTTGTTGGGGTCGATGATAGCTTTGCCGTTTTCGCCAAGTTTTGGGCTAAGCTGGGGTAGCGCTTGCAATTTGGTGAGTAGTTGGTTGGGCAATATATCACGTTGGGTAGTCACGCCCGTATTGGCAACAACCGCTGGCAAATGCTCGGCATTGGGTTCGGCACTGATTTTTTCGCAGCTACTTAACAATAGCGTGGTTAAGCCCATACCGATTAAGAGGCGATTTTTTTCAAATACATTCATCATCATTCACCTGGTGACTGGGTCAAAAAAGTACCTAACGATGGGGTGTTTTAAACGCCGCAATCGCTAGCGCCCGTGATACTTTGGTGGGCGTGGTTAATAACGGGTATTGAATATGGCGATGCGCTTGCAAATAACGTTGTAGCTTTGCCTCGTCATTGAGTATTTGCGGTGCAAGGGTGGCAAGTTCAGGCAGCCAATGCTTGATAAATTTTGCCTCGCTATCATGCGTTTGGGCTTGGCTAAATGGATTCATCACCCGAAAATACGGCTGCGCATCGGTACCAATCGATGCTGACCACTGCCACCCGCCATTGTTGCTGGCAAAATCACCGTCTACCAGTTGCTGCATAAAATAGGCTTCACCCCAACGCCAATCAATCAGCAAGTTTTTACTCAGATACATGGCTACTACCATGCGTAGGCGATTATGCATAAATCCCGTGGCATTGAGGCAGCGCATGGCGGCATCCACTAGCGGTACGCCTGTGCGACCTTGACACCACATAGCAAAATCTGCCGTGTCATAGCGCCATCCTACCTGTTGGTCTAATGCTGTTAAAAACGCTTGACCCTTGACAATATCGGGACGATTGACAATGACATCATAATAAAAATCGCGCCAAGCAAGCTCACTTAACCAGCGAAAAACTGCCGTATCATGTGCCTGTTCGGTTGCGTTTTGCCAATATTGCTGGGCGCGCAAGTAGCACAATCGCGGTGATATAAGCCCCACCGCAAGATAAGGCGACAAGCGGCTGGTTGCCCCTAGGTTATCATGCAATGACGGCACGTCGCGCGCGCTATCATAATTGGCAATATCGTGCTCGATAAACGCCGCAAGCCTTGTCAGCGCTGCCTCTTCACTGGCTGGATACCAACGGCTGCTATGGGTTTTGATCTGGGCAAGCTGCTTGGCAAATTGGCTAGCAATAGCGCTGCAAGACGAATAAGCAGTGTGATAAAACATTTCAACATCATAAGGCATTGGTAGTGTTGATAAGTCTGCCGCCCATTGCACGGTGTTAAAATCGCTGCCTAGAGGTGGGGGCAGCAGCGATAAATTGGCGGTATCTAATAAGGCATGCCAGCGCTTAAAAAATGGGGTAAACACTTTATAAGGCTGCCCTTGATGGGTCACAATCTGCTGCGGTGCTACAATTGTGCGGTCATCATACCAGTGCGATGTTACGCCCTGCTGCGCACCACGCTGGCTCACCTCGGTATCTCGCTGGGTCTCATCCACCAAATACTCAAGATTGGCAAAAATATCGCTCACTCTTTGCTGCTGACAAAGGGCCAACACATCAGACGTCTGTTCAGCGAACGTAGCCGCCGTGCGAACCACCAAGCCAATGTTTAACTTAGCAAGTTGCTGCTGTAGCGCTACTATCGCCCGTAATATCAGATCAATCTGCCAAAGCGATTTTTGATGACGTTGCCACTGCTCGGGCGTGATATATACGACCGCTAATACAGCGGCTTGGGCGTTCTTTGCCAGCTCACAGCATCTTACCAATGCGGTATTGTCACAAGTTCTTAAATCTTGACGAAACCACATTAGGTAGGTAGTAGCCGCACTTGGCTTAGCCATTTTTGGACAATCAGGCGATAACGGATGTGATAATGACATAATAAGATTACACTAACCTCAAATTTATCAAAAAATTTTGAATGACATAACGCTTTGAGCCATGGTAAAAACTGGGTAATCGTAGCCCCTGCCGCTACAAAGATTTTAACAAATGGGCTGCCAAGCGTTGACCGCTTAAGTAAGCAGATGCCAAATCCCCGCTCAATAACCAATCCCCACATAGGGCAATATGATGGTCGTCTGCCGCTGCAAAACCCGTGGCGTGCGCCGCGGTTGGTGCTACTACCTGTGGTTTGGCATATCGCCAGTGATGAAGGTCTTGGTGCAGCGCGTCCTGTGCACAGATGCCAAGCAGCTCGCCGACAGCTGCCACCAAGTGAGTTTTACTCATCTCTTTGTCCGCGTCTATATGCGCATCTGCCCATGCCGCCGTTGAATGCACCACCATGGTAGTATAAGGTAAATTAAGACGCTGCGGTTTGGCACTATTGATAATAATTTGCTCAATGGCAGCATGATTTTCGATATATGCCACTTGCCAAGGCAACTGAAGCGGCGTATCAAACCCTAGCATCAGTACGCTACACGCCTGTAATGTATGAATCGGTAGTTTTGTAAATAACGCATTGACACTTGCAAAATTGGCAGCTTGCGCCACAGGAACCGCAAGCACGACCCAATCAAACTCTCCAAGAAAGGTTTGGTTATCTTGCGTCAGTCGCCAGCCGCCAGCCACTTGCTCTAAGTTATCAACTTTACACTCACGTTGAATATTAAGTGTGGTTGCCAAATACTTTGCTAGCGCATTCATCGTAGGGGCACCCACATAGCGCGTTTGCTGGCAGGTGGTTGATGGGGCAGTGGGGTTGGCAAAAGCTGCGCCGTCTAGATACATTGCCTCAAACTGCCAAGGTGTGAGTATTCCATCGGCAACCAGCTGCTTAGTAATCTCTACAAACGCAGGACTGGTTGGCTCGAACATGGCAATACCATGATCAAACGTACCAACTGGCGAACGGCGCGTTGCCATGCGCCCACCCACGCCACGTGATTTTTCAAAGACTGTCACCGCAGCACCTGCTTGCTGTAGCGCATTTGCACATACCAGCCCTGCCATGCCAGCCCCGATCACTGCAATACTTGTCATAACATCCTCAAAAAATGGTAATATTTTAACATGTCACTGTTGATGAATTCGCTATATTATCATGCCAAACCCTAAAGATTTTGACTAAATTTCAAACTATTTTTTTCTTTTTATATTTAACAGGCAACCCAACCAATGACACCCTCTAACAAGACCCGTAAAAAATCAGACTTCCCTAGTAAAATCTGCCCCGTGTGTCAGCGTCCGTTTGTGTGGCGAAAAAAATGGGACAAAAACTGGGCAGACGTGGTTTATTGCTCAAAACGTTGTCAAGCAGCGCGGTAGTTACACGGCTCAGCCATACAGCTAACGTTGGTTGTCTGAAACTTGCTCAGCAAAACACGCAAAGTATGATTTTTTATTGAGCGCATGATGGTTTATCATATCGCCATGCGCCTAGACAGTCGCTATTTTTTATAAAAAAGCAAACAAAAATTCTTTAAAATTTAAATTTAAACTAACAATGTGGCGTTAAGAAGACAGGTTCTTAGATGCAGCAGACCATCAAGCTACCTTTTTTAGCCAAGGCATATCAAGCTATGACAAGACTTATTCGCATGGGCGTTTGGATCACCGTATTAGGGTTACATGGTGCATTGGTGTATGCCATGGTGCAGCTGCCTATTTTTTCTTGGCGCAACGCCAATCAACCCTCGCCACCGCTTCATACCGCCCCTTTACGTATCAAAATAGTCGCGCCATCTGCCATAACCGCCCAGCCCTTGCCTCAAAAACAAATGCATACCCTCAATGCTAAGCCCGCTGATTTGCCCTTACCCGCTACCAACCATCAGCCAAAAGCGGCAACCCGTGCCTCTATCACACAGTCATACTCGCAGGCTACTAACCAACAAGCCACTGAGCTGCCACGCCATCAACAAGCGCCGCGACCAACTAAACCCGATTCACCTAATAAGCCGCCTACTAAGCTTGCCCACACGGTTACTCCCAAAACCATGACGACCAACAACCGTCAAGCCCCACCAATCGCCAATGGGGAGAACAACTTACGCCCCCAGACCCGTTCTCAAAATGAGAGCCACCCTCCTAACAGTGCCGCCCCCACGCTAGCAGATCACACGAGGGCAGTTACCACGGTTAGTCGTGGTGAGAATGCTGGCACGCCTACCGTTGACAGCGATGCGCGCCACGCTCCGTCCCCACAACCACAAAGGCAACCACCCGCCATTGTAACACCCCCTGCAACCCCCGAACCGCGGGCAGTCATGCAGCTAAATAGCGAACAGGCAAACTGGCGCACCAAACCCAATACCGTACTACCACCTGCCTTATCACGGGTTGTGAAGTTTAACCCTGCCATGCGTCTCACGGTCAAACTGAGCGTCACCGCTAC